>Ga0272441_10002624_pt1 | contig 36023 bp, 25 predicted proteins | sample SSMProp6N_FD_193582 | JGI IMG/M metagenome (GOLD analysis project Ga0272441, IMG submission 193582) | Marine sediment archaeal communities from Little Sippewissett salt marsh, Falmouth, MA, United States - SSM-Prop-6N | ecosystem: Environmental > Aquatic > Marine > Wetlands > Sediment ...
TGAGCGGTCCCCTGTCCGAACGGTATTGTGAGCGGTCCCCTGTCCGAACGGTATTGTGAGCGGTCCCCTGTCCGAACGTGTTAACTTTTCCATATTGGTGCCACGAAAGGCTTTAATATCCAACCCCCGATCGGTGCCAAGTTATTGAAAAAAGTGGCACGGTGTCGTCCATGGGTTCCGACAACAACTTCAAGAATATCGACTGGGGGCTGGCCCGCATCAGAGAGGCCTTTGAAATTGACGGGAGGGTGATGGAATTGACAGAACGGGCCGCCCGGTTCCACGGTCATCTTTGCCCGGGACTTGCCATGGGGATCGTTGCAAGCTCCGTGGCACTTCGGGATGGAAGAAGATCAGAAGATGAGGAGCTGGTGGCTGTTGTGGAGAACGACGCATGCGGCGTGGACGCCATCCAGGCGTTGACCGGGTGCACGTTCGGAAAGGGGAACCTGGTGTTTTTCGATTTCGGAAAGACCGTTTACACATTCCACAACAGGACGAGGAAGACCTCGGTCAGGTTATCGCTGGTCCCCGGACAAATGGACTCCGGGGGCAGGGAGAGGATGAAGGCGCTGATGGGAAAGATGAGGTCCGGGACGATCAGCGGGGACGAGGAGAGGGAATTTTGGGAAAACCACATCGACCGTACAGGCAAGACCCTAGAACTGGGTGATGACCTTTTCAAAGTAGAAGAGGTGGAACACAACCCTCCCGAGAAGGCCAGAATATTTGACAGCGTGACCTGCCAGGCCTGCGGTGAATCCACCATGGCCACCAGGGTGGTGGAAGAGGACGGCAAGAATCTTTGCATTCCCTGTTCGAGGCGGGGTGGATGAAATGGAAAACCGACCGGGTGCCCTCATGAGTGTTGCCCTGGTATGTTTCATTACGATCAGCACCGCCGGGTGCTTGAACGGAGATGAGGACGATAATGAAGATGGGGACAGGACGATCACCGATATGCTGGGTCGGGAGGTTGATGTTCCCGCTTCTGTGGAGCGCGTGGCAGCCGTGGGCGCGGGGTCCCTGAGGATCATGGTATATTTACAGTGCACGGACCTGGTGGTTGGCGTGGAGGAGATCGAGTATCAGGAGGGCAGGCCCTATGCCTATGCCCATCCGGAGCTGGGCGATCTTCCCACCCTGGGACCCATGCACGGTGGGGATGCAGAGCTTATCGCGTCCAAAGAGCCAGATGTAATATTCTGGACCTATACCACTGTATCAGATGCCGATGATCTACAGGAAAAGACGAACGTGCCCGTAATAGCCCTGGAATACGGAGATCTGGGAGAGGGCCGGGAGGTATTCTATCGCGCCCTGGAACTTGTGAGCAGTGTTCTGGATCGTGCCCAGAGGGCGGAAAATTTCATGGATTTCATCGATGAGACCATTGATGAGCTGGACGAACTGGGCCGAAAATCGTCAGATGATGATGTGCCCTCCTGCTACGTGGGAGGGATAGGTTACAGAGGGGCCCACGGGATGCTTTCAACCGAACCGGCATACACTCCACTGGAACTTGTCCACGGGACCAACGTGGCCGGGGAGGTGGGACTTGAGCATGCCTTCATCGACAAGGAAAAACTGCTGGAATGGGACCCGGACATTCTGTTGGTGGACGCCGGCGGGCTATCGCTGGCCCTGGACGATCTGGAGGATCCCTCCTACTCCACCCTCACCGCCCTGGATGATGGAGAGGTTTACGGTTTACTTCCCTACAACTGGTACTCGACCAACTACGCAACTGTCCTGGCCAATGCATACTACATAGGGACAATTATCCGTCCTGGGGCTTTCGGGGGTATAGACCCCGAAGAGAAGGCAGACGAGATATTTACCGAGATGGTGGGTGGTGGGGTCTACTCAAAGATGGCTGCATTTTACGGCGGTTTCGGGAAGATAGAGATATGAAAACCCCCGATCAAACAAAAGCTCGCAACGGCGGAACCGACCCGGCGGAACATTCCCTGATCACCTACGGTATCCACAGGAAGAAGAGAATAGTGTTCCTGACGTTCCTTTTGATGCTGATTTGTGTGATATTCGTCCTCTCCATTTCCATGGGATCGGTGAGGATACCACCCTCAGATGTGATCTCCAGCCTGATGGGTAACGGCACCAGTCTCAACGAGGTGATCGTGTGGAATATCAGGATGCCCAGGGCGGTGAGCGCAATTTTGGCGGGGGCGGGACTGGCCGTGTCCGGGGCTGCCATGCAGAGCCTTCTAAAAAATCCCATAGCGTCCCCGTTCACCCTGGGTATCACCCACGCGTCCGCTTTCGGTGCCGCCTTTGCCATAGTGGTGTTGGGTGCCGGCAGCCATCAGAGCGCCATTTCAGATGCCGTGACGTTCGGCAACCCCTATCTCATATCCATCTGTGCGTTCCTGAGCGCCCTGGCCATCACGGGCATTATCATCTTTTTAGCAAGGGTCAAGGGAACGTCGCCGGAGACCATGATACTGGCAGGCGTGGCCATGGGATCCCTGTGCATTGCCGGGACAAATGCCATACAGTACTTTGCATCCGACGTGCAGATATCTTCAATAATATTCTGGACATTCGGTGACATGGGGAGGACCAGCTGGGCAGAGATACGGATCATGGCCGCTGTGGTCATCCCGGCCGCTGTGTTCTTTCTTTTCAATTCCTGGAACTACAATGCCCTGGACAGCGGAGACGATGTGGCCAGGAGCCTCGGCGTGAACGTTGATCGGGTCCGCATGGCAGGCCTGGTGGCGGCTTCTTTGGTAACAGCTCTGATCGTTTCCTTTGTCGGGATAATAGGTTTCGTGGGGTTGGTGGTCCCCCACATGGTTCGCAGGATAATGGGAGGTGACCAGCGCCATCTGATGGTCGGCTGCATGCTGCTTGGCGCCACCCTTCTTCTGCTTTCCGATACGGTGGCCAGGCTCGTTATCGCCCCGGCGGTTCTTCCCGTGGGAATACTGACTGCCTTCATGGGCGCGCCGCTGTTTTTATATCTGATCGTTCGGGGGAAGGGATACTGGTGAGAATTGAGGTCCGGAATGTTACTTTCCGATACGATTCCGAGGACGTCTTGAGAAACGTAGTCATGGATATCGGACAGGGTGTGACGGGTATCGTGGGTCCCAACGGCTCCGGAAAGACCACCCTTCTCAAATGCCTCAACGGGTTGCTCAAACCCCAAAAAGGCAGTGTCACCATGGATGGAAGGTCCATGGATGGACTTTCGGGAAGCGAGATCGCCAGGATGTCCGCTTACGTTCCTCAAATGGGCGGCAGGCACCTTCCCAGGACGGTATTCGAGACTGTTCTCATGGGACGGAAACCCTACATCACCTGGAACCCCGGGAGCCGTGACCTGGAAGCTGTCGGTCGCATCATCGATCTGCTGGGATTGAGCGATATCTGCGGCAGGGACATAAATTCCCTCAGCGGCGGACAGCGTCAGAAGGTTTTCATTGGCAGGGCCCTGGCCCAGGAACCCAAGATATTACTCCTGGACGAGCCCACCGCCAACCTGGACCTCCGTCATGAGATGGAGGTGATGCGCATAATTCGTAAACAGGCGGCCAAAGGCGTCACAGTGGTGATGTCCATACACGACCTCAATCTGGCGGGACGATACTGTGATACCATAATCATGATGCGTCAGGGACGCATCCACGATGTGGGCGGCCCTGACGTGCTCAACAGCCGAAACATCAGGGACGTCTACGATGTCAAGGCCCGGGTTCTGCGCAGGTCGAACATGACCGTGATCTGGCCTCTGTGATTACCATTTGATCAGTTCATGCCTTTTCAATGCCCACTGACGACATACCACTGACGACATACCACTGACGGCATACCACTGACGGCATACCACTGACGACATACCACTGACGACATACCACTGACGACATACCACTGACGACATACCACTGACGACATACCACTGACGACATACCACTGACGGCATACCACTGACGGCATACCACTGACGGCATACCACTGACGACATACCACTGACGGCATACCACTGACGGCATACCACTGACGGCATACCACTGACGGCATACCACTGACGACATACCACTGACGACATACCACTGACGACATACCACTGACGGCATACCACTGACGATGATCGAATTGTGCACTTGCCAACGTTAAAATATTCGTGCCACGATCCAGCTTCAGGTGTGCCACCGTGGAAAAGGTAACCCGATTCGGCGTGTCCATGGAACCGGAACTGCTGGGCAAGTTCGATGACCTGTGCGATAAGAGAGGGTATTCAAACCGTTCCGAGGCCGTGCGGGACCTTGTCAGGGATGCGCTGGTCCAGGAAAGTGCCCGGTCCACAAAAGGGGATGTGGTGGGGACCATAAGCATAGTCTACGATCATCACGAAGGGGACCTCAACGACAAACTGGTGGACATCCAGCACCGGTTCTACAGGGAGATATCCTCCTCCACCCATATCCACCTGGACCATGATAACTGTCTTGAGGTCATCATTGTCAAGGGCAGGGCGGGCAGGGTGAAGGAACTTGGAGACATTCTCCAGGCCCAGAAGGGGGTCAAGCACGGTGGCACCTTCGTCACCACCACATCGATGTGAGCTCCCCTGTCAAAGCTTTAAATAAGGTCACCAAGATGGAGGCTCCCCTTCGAGGTTGGAACAATGGAAGAGGACGATCTGTTCAACGAGGAACGACTAAAGACTCTCCAAAGTATAATCGATGCCAATGTCAACCCCTATCCCTACCGATTTGACAGGACCCACAATGTAGACCAGATCCTTTCAAAGTACGAGGGCCACGGCACCGATCCTTCCGAGGAAAAGGTTCGGATCGCGGGAAGGTTGACCGGCAAGAGAGGGCATGGCAAGGTCCTGTTCTGCGATATCACCGATCTTTCCGGGTCCATGCAGATATTCGTCCGGTTCAACAATCTGGGTGAGGAGAGGTTCCGCTTCTTCGCAGATCACCTCGAAGTGGGTGACATACTGGGAGTGTGGGGACCCGTTTTTTGCACCAAGAAGGGCGAGCTCTCTGTGTGGGTGGAAGGATTTGAGCTGCTGGCCAAGTCCCTAAGCGAGCTTCCGGAGAAGTTCCACGGGCTTCAAAACGTGGAGAAACGGTACCGGCAGAGATATCTGGACCTGATATCCAACCCCAACGTTCGGGAGATATTCAAAAAACGGGCGCGCGTAATCCAGAGCATCCGGTCCACCATGCTGGGCAGGGGATTCATGGAGGTGGAAACTCCCATACTTCAACCCATTTACGGTGGTGCCAACGCCCGGCCCTTCACAACCCATCACCACTTTCTTAACAAGGACCTGTTCCTCCGCATTGCCCCGGAGCTGTATCTGAAACGGTTGGTGGTGGGGGGGTTTGAACGGGTATTCGAGATAGGTCGTAACTTCCGCAACGAGGATATTGACACCCAGCACAACCCGGAATTCACAATGATGGAGTGTTACGAGGCCTATGCAGATTACAACGACGTGATGGACCTCACCGAGGAGCTGATCGTCAACGCGGCAAGGGATATCACCGGCGGAGATCGGGTGGAGTTTTCGGGAAAGGAGATTGATCTTGCCCGGCCCTGGAAACGGCTCAGCATGGAGGATGCGGTGAGGGAAGCATGCGGGGTTGACCTGAGCAACACCCTGGAGGAGATGCGTTCTGCCGGGGAGGAGAAGGGCGTTCGGGACCTGGAGGATGTCAGCACCAAAGGAGAGATGCTGGCGGCACTTTTCGAGGAACTGGTGGAATCCACACTGATAGCGCCCACCTTCATCACCGACTACCCGGTGGAGGTATCACCCCTGGCCAAGGCCCACCGGGACCGGGAGGGGTTGACGGAGCGTTTCGAGCTTTTCATGAACGGATGGGAGATGGCCAACGGTTTTTCGGAGCTCAACGATCCCAAGGACCAGCTCCAGCGGTTCAAAGGACAGGACAGGCGGAGGCTGGAGGGGGATGCCGAGGCGCAGATGATCGATCTGGACTATGTGAAGGCCCTGTCCCAGGGGATGCCACCTGCAGGGGGACTGGGAGTGGGTATAGACCGCCTGGTGATGATACTCACGGATAACACCTCCATAAAGGAGGTGCTGCTCTTCCCGCAGATGCGGTGAGGAGGCCAGACCCATGACCGTCTGCACCGAGACAATACGCTTCCGGACGAAACGAGAAACGGATATAGTGAACATCACCGACATGGTCGAAAAGAAGGTCCGCGGGTCAAAGATATCTGACGGCACCGTCACCGTATTCGTCAAGGGGTCCACGGGCGCCGTTTCAACCATCGAGTACGAACCGGGGCTGCTAAGGGACATGCCCATCGCCATGGAACGATGCTTTCCGAAAAACATCACCTATGCCCACGACGAGACATGGCACGACGGCAATGGTCATTCCCATGTCCGGGCCACCTTCATGGGGCCGTCCTTGACCGTGCCCATCCAGGACGGTAACATGATTTTGGGGACCTGGCAGCAGCTGGTGTTCTTCGAGCTGGATAACAAGGACCGTGACCGGACACTCATTTTGACCGTGATGGGGGAATGATGGTGAACTGGATACGACTTGGAGAAGACACCGTAACCGTTGGCAAGATAGTATGCCTGGGCAGGAACTACCGTGCCCATGCCCAAGAGCTTGGAAACCCCGTTCCCCAGGAACCCGTGATATTCCTCAAACCATCCTCATCCATAATACACGATGGTGACAGTATCATCATCCCTCCCCGCTCCCAAGACGTTCATCACGAGGTCGAACTGGCGGTTTTGATCGGAAAGGAGGCGCGGCATGTGGACCGGGCCGATGCCATGGATCATGTCAGGGGTTGGGGCGTTCTTCTGGACATGACAGCCAGGGACATCCAGTCCAGGGCCAAGGACAAGGGTCTTCCCTGGTCTGTTGCCAAGGGGTTCGACACGTTCTGCCCTGTATCGGACTTTGTGGAAAGGAACGTAGTAAACGACCCTGCAGACCTATCAATACGCCTGGAGGTCAACGGTGAGGTGCGTCAGGACGGGTCCACAGCTCATATGATATTCCCCGTGGATTTCATCATCCATTACATCTCCCATATAATGACACTCTATCCCGGTGACCTTATAGCAACGGGCACCCCGGAAGGGGTGGCAAGGGTCGATCCGGGTGACCGGCTCCTGGCCAGCGTTGAAGGTGTGGGATCCCTGTCAGTGGATGTGAAGTAGACAGCCTGTGCCACCGGAACGGATCATCAACGGGGTATCCCGATCTACCGGGTTCAAGGGCGGCGTCTCTGTTCGACCAGTCCGCCGCTGGTTCGTTTGGCGGAAAATCCCACATTTCCCTTTTCGGCCCCGTCGCTCTCGGAATAGATATCACCGAGCCGAAGGCGTATGGATGCCTTCATCCTCTCCCGTTTGGCATCCAGGTTGTCCGGGTCTATCTCCAGTACCCTGTTGTACAGGTCAACCGCGCCCTGGTAATCATCCCGGTCGTAGGCCGATGTCGCCCTCTTCAGCAGGGAGTCCACCTCTCTTTTCTTCGGGTCGCTCCCGCCGCTCCCGCGGGCTGCGGGGGATGTTCGGTGTCCGGGCCCCTCCCTTCCACCGGCTGAAGGTTTGTGATGCGGCGATCCGGGGAACTGCTTTCTTCCGGATCCTTTCATTCCACCATCAGGATCCTGCTTGCTTTCCTCCTTTTTGTCCCCACCTCGCTTTTTGAGGACCAGCAACAGTACCAGAATTATGACCACGACCAACACCACTGCCGCCACCAGCATGGTTGAAGAGTCGTCATCTCCGGTCCCGGAATCATCCGATTCGTCATCGGAGGTGGGCATGTAATCCCCGGACACCTCGGCCACCGAAAAGATACTGAAGCTGTCGATTGAGGCATACAGAACGAACCCACCGGACGGGTTGGTGATGATCTCCGTGTCCTCCAGCACCTCCCAGATACCGGTTGTCTCGTTGTGATGGATGATCTTCAGATCTCCCTTGTTGAAATCCCTGACATCCTGGGGGCTGAGGTCGATGAAAACGGTTATGGGACCTTCCATGTTTCCCGTGACCGATATGTCCAAGTAGATGTTGAGACCCCTGCCCAGTTCATCCGGTATGGTGGGCTTGATCTCCGGTTCGGTGACGGTGACCTCGACACCAGCGGGTCCGATTATCCTTATCTGTCTATTCGCTGTCTTGTGGGAAAGGTACGTTCCATCATTTCTGTTCTCCGGGTTGTCGTTGGGGTCGTTGGGGTCGGTCTTAAATATATGATTTTCCTCGAAATCCGAATAACCGTCCCCGTCCGAATCGTCACTATCTCCAGCGGGGGCTTCCTCCACGTTCACCACCATGGATGTGGTGGCGATGTTACCCGATGAATCCTTCACGGTCAGTATCACGCTGTGGGAACCGATTTGAGAAAAAGTGTGCTGGGTCTGGGGAAGGTCGGTTGCCAGATAGGTCCCGTCTCCGAAATCCCAGTAGTACATTTCGATCGAATCGTCATCGGTGCTTTCCGTTGCATCAAAGGTAACCGCCCTGTTCATGTACGCGTGGTCCTCTACAAGCCCTATTGCGGGGATGGGGATGCCGATGGATCCTGATGGCGGTTGGAATTCGATCAGTACCTCCGTGCTGTCCCCGGGGGGAACGTGAGCTGTGATGTCGGTCACGCTCTCCTCCCAGCGAAGGGTGTACTCCCTATCCTGGTGCCATTTCTCACCGTTGACCATTATGCGATAGGGAAGGGGTATGCTCTTGAAGGTCAGGGTGTCTATCCCGTCGCTTGAGCTGACCACCGCCGATATGCTACCCCTTTCCACTATGGCCAGCTTGGCGTCGTTGCCGGTGATTGTGCCAGGGTAATCATCGGATGTTCCATCCATGAACTTGAGATCGCCCCGGTTGTTTAGGAACCACTCAATGTCAATGCTCAGGGTTTTCACGTTTTGAGAAAGAATGGTGAACCGGTTGGTTCCCGGATCGAAGGATACCCATATCCTCCCGGCGTATTCCGGGTCCCTGATGACCACGGAGTAACCGTCCTCCTCCACGCTCCTGTCAAAGGTGAAATGGGAGGCCGAGTTGTCACCGGCCAGGCGATCGGCAACCTCCTGGGCGATGAACGGTGTCATGGAGAGCACAATGACAGCCAGGTATACTCCATAGAGACCGGCAAGGCGCCGTCGGGTGAAGAGGCGTCTCAAGCCATCACCTCCCTTTTGCGGCGCATGGAAAATGACACGCCGATTAGGATCACCACCAGAAGCGGGATCATGTATATTGGGAGTTCGGGGGTGACATGTATCTGTGATGTGGAATCTGTATCGGTTGCAGAACCATCATCAATATAAACCTCAAATGTTGAAGTCAGTCCCCCCGGATAATTACCCGCTTCCGGAGCTGTGATGTCAAATTCGAATGTGACGCCTCCTGAGAGGTCCTGTCCCGTTGCGTAGGTCCAGTACACATACCGGTTTCCAGTATCCGTCCCGGTCGTCCAAACGCTTCCTGGATTATTGATGTTCGCAATTGTCGCCATGTCCCATGTGAATGGGGTATTGGGAATATACACTCGGACCTCTGTTATTGGTGATGTATCACTGTTGGTTATAGTGAAACTAAATGTCTCGGTTGCACCTTTATCGATGATCTCCTCTCCACTGCCACCGTTGACACCGGTCGTATCGAACACGACACTTTGGATCGATGCCGTTCGGGTCAATGATATGTCAACAACGATACCTCCATGCTCGATTATCTCAGCCTTGTCCCTCTCCCCTTCCCAATCCACGCAGTGGAAATAAACATCCGGCACTCCAGACGCACCGATCTCATCCAGCACCAACCGGGTCTCCAGCTCGTTTGAACCTACACCTATCGGAACATCGGCCACGCCGGGCAGCCATTCCCAGGACCTTCCGTTCCCCGAGTAAATGATGTACTCAGAAGATGTGATCTCCCCGTCCACGCCGCTTATTGAGATCATTCCCTCTGCTCCCAGGGGGAACCCCGCGGGTCTGTAACCTGTTCCAACATCGTTATCCGAATCCACGAAGATGTAAACCCGGTCCTCCCCGCTGAGCCGGGGCAGGGGCGTTCTCTCCTGTGTCCCGGTGAATACTTTCCCATCATCCCTGATATCGGTCTTGGCAGGGGGTGGCATGAACTCGAACTCTTTGGGAACAACGGCCCCCGAAAGCAGTTCGCCCTCCACTCTCAGATAAAGGTTCAGCTCCGAGCTGTCCAGGTGCCAGTTAACCCGGTTGATGTCTATGTCGGGATTGTTTACGTCACCTGCAGGATCGTCCTGGATGTTGGAGGGGAACGCATTCCAATCCTGGAAAAGACCGTCGATTGATATTCTTTCGGGAACCTCGTCAATGTACGAGTGGAAACCATCACCGTTGATCATGCAACAGTCCCGGGTGAGCATCAGATCGTTTGCCTCCAGTTTGAACGCTTGTCCGATTTCACCTGTGGGGCAGGCCTCAATTGAAAGTGTACGGGTCATCCCATCATCCATGGTCATGGGAAACGTTGCCGGGACGCCACCTTCGAAAACTCGGACACCCTCCAGAGGCATGTTCTCAACAACTGTGCATCCCTGTGACTTGATGGTTATATCCATGACCTTTTGCATTTCACCGGATTTCACGGTCTTTACGTTTACAGGCTCTTGGATTATCTGCATGACCCCGCCGCTCTCCGGTATTACGAAATCCGAACGATCGCTGTTGCCCTCCTCGTCCGTGGCCATGACCGAGGCCTTCACAAAAGGGTCGCTGCCCAGGTCGAGCCAGGTGGATACCTCCACGCCCTGCGGGGAAACCGCGGACCTGGCCCTGGACGCATGTTCCCAGCCGTTCCAGTCAAGGGGGTCCCTGGATACGTCAAACACCAGCAGGTTCGATGTGAACACCGTACCAAGGGTACCTTCCAGTTCAACCATATAGTCCGCGTCAATGTTGCCAACCGAGTACCCCGTATCGGGTTTCCTGTCGATGTCAAGGAATATCTGATATGAATATTCCTGGGGGCCGTTGGGGAACATCCCTTTGAAGGGTTGGCCCGCTGTCTTTAGGGCCATGTACACTTCGTTACCCAACCGTTTCAGACCGAACCCGGTGATGTCCACGCTGGGGTTATTCGGCTGGTCGCCCGCCTCATCCTCAAACATTGCCATGTCTTCCCAATCGTCCAATTCCCCGTCGATCGTGAGGCCGCAGTTTGGAACCGGAACATCGTATATGTAGAAACCCAGTGGCGTTAGCAGCAGCATCATGAACATGCATATCACGATCAGCCTTTCCCGACGCATCCTGGAAGAAATCTCCTCCTTTTTCCGATGTATACGTTTTTTGGGATTCCAGGGCACCCCGGCGCCGTTCGTGAGCCCGTTGCCGTTGGTCAGACCGTTTCCATCTTTTAAACCATAGGTATGACCAAGGGTATAGGCGGTTCTTTTCATCGCATTTGGAGCCCCACCGTTGGTCAGGCCGTTGCCGTTCGACAAACCTTTGGTTTGGCGAAGGGCATAGGCGTATCCTTTCCCACCATTTTCAGCCCCGCCGTTGGTCAAGCCAGTTGCTTGGCCAAGGGTATAGGGGAGCTTGCGACCCCCACCGTTCGTGAGTCCGTTGCCGTTCGACAAACCTTTGGTTTGGCGAAGGGCATAGGCGTATCCTTTCCCACCATTTTCAGCCCCGCCGTTGGTCAAACCTTTGCTCTGGCCAAGGGCGAGTGTGCTTTTGGCACCCGAAACCTTGGAAAGGGTATCTGCCCTTCCAAGATTATGGGGGAGACTTCGACCTCCGTTGATAAGACCTGCTTTTTCAATCCTGCGGTCCATTCCTTGTTTCATGGCGGCAGCTCCGGTCGGGGGCCATCTAGCGATCGGGTTCAATCGTCACTCAGTTCGAGATCAAGGTCCTCGATGCTCAGGTCCTCCTCCTCCTCCTCTTCAAAGTCCTCCTCCCATTCCTCGTCATCGTCCTGTTCATCGTCATCCTCATACTCGTCCCCGTCGATATCATCGTCTTCGTCGTCGTCCAGGGGTTCGAACTCCTCGCCGCATTCGGGGCAGGACTTGTCGGACCCCCTGACCACCGCCGAGCATATCGGGCACTCGAAGAGATCTTCCTCCTCCTCCTGTTCCTCCTCTTCTTCAACCTCCACTGCATCTTTGGATTCTTCCTCTTCACTTTCGTCCCCGCCTCTTCTCATTGCCACCGCGGCTATGACAACTATTACTACCAGAATGACTGCTGCCATGATGAAGAGCCATGAGGGAATGCCCTCCTCGTCCTCTTCAGTGCCACCGGTCCCCGAAGAGTCCTCCTCGACCTCGGCCACCGAAAAGATGCTCAGTGAATCCGTATCCACATACAGGGTATACCCGCCGTCGGTCCGAGATGAGATGTGGGTGCCGCTCATGACCTCCCAGGTATCGGTATCATCGTTGTGATGGAGTATCCTCAGTTTGTTTATGTCAAACCCGGCCACATCTGCCGGAGACAGATCAATGTATATCGTTACGGGTCCCGTCAGCTCTCCGTCCACTGAAATGTCCAAGAAGATGTTGAGCCCCTTTCCCATGTCATTGGGTATCTTGGGGGTGGTTGCGGGCACCTCCACATTGATGTTAACGTTCTCCGGTCCGATGACCCGGATGGTCCTTCCATCCACCTTTTTCTGCTTGAACGATATCCCTTTCTGGGTTTCGGGATTATCGGTAGGATCGTTGGGGTCGGTCTTGTATATGTGGGTTTCCTCGTAGTTGGAATATCCGTCCCCGTCCTCGTCGTTCTCGGTGCCGGCTGGAGCATTCACCACCTCGATCTCCAATCTGCTGGTGTCCACGTTGCCGGTGTTGTCCTTGACGGTAAGCAGGGCTATGTACTCACCCACTTCATCGTAAACGTGTTGGGACAGGGGTGTCGTCGTGTAGGAATATGAACCGTCACCGAAGTCCCAGTAGTACTCGAATTCCGATGAATCCGAATCGGTGGTTGATGTTGCATCCAGGGTGGTGATCTTACCTGCATAGGCCCTGTCCCCGGATACCACGAAGTTTGTCCTGGGAACCCCTCCGGATCCGGAGGGTGACTGGAAGTCTATCTCCACATCCACGTATTCACCGGCCGGGATGGAGGTGATAATGCTGGCGCCGTTCTGATTCCAGTTCATGGTGTACTGCATGTTTTCCGTCCAGGTCTCATCGTTGACCGATACCCTGTACGGATAGGGGGTGTTCTGGATAGTCACTTCGTCAACGCCATCATCGGAATGGAGCAATATGTTGAGGGGGCCCTTTTCTATGAGGGCCATCTTGGCATCGTTGCCGGTGGCGGTTTCCGACATGCCGCCGTGGGTGGCGTCCTCGTTTAGGAACCTGAACTGGTCACGGTTGTTGAGGAACCATTCCAGATCCAGTGTCAACGAGTCCACATTGTCAGAAAAGATGGTGAACTGGTTGTCGGCATCGTTGTAGTTAACCCATATCTGCCCAGGTATCGAGCTGTCCCGTAGCTGTATGGAATACCCTTCCTCGGTCACGCTTTTGTCGATCTGGAAATCGGATGAGAAACCATCAAGGTCCATGCGGTCCACCGCTTCCTGGGCGATGAACGGTGTCATGGAGAGCACAATGACAGCCAGGTATACTCCATAGAGACCGGCGAGCCGCCGTCGGGAGAAGAGCCGTCTCAAGCCATCACCTCCCTTTTGCGGCGCATGGAAAATGACACGCCGATTAGGATCACCACCAGAAGCGGGATCATGTATATTGGTAGTTCGGGGGTGACATGTATCTGTGATGTGGAATCTGTATCGGTTGCAGAACCATCATCAATATAAACATCAAATGTTGAAGTCAGTCCCCCCGGATAATTACCCGCGTCCGGAGCTGTGATGTCAAATTCGAATATGACGCCTCCTGAAAGGTCCTGTCCCGTTGCGTAGGTCCAGTACACATACCGGTTTCCAGTATCCGTCCCGGTCGTCCAAACGCTTCCTGGATTATTGATGTTCGCAATTGTCGCCATGTCCCATGTGAATGGGGTATTGGGAATATACACTCGGACCTCTGTTATTGGTGATGTATCACTGTTGGTTATAGTGAAACTAAATGTCTCGGTTGCACCTTTATCGATGATCTCCTCTCCACTGCCACCGTTGACACCGGTCGTATCGAACACGACACTTTGGATCGATGCCGTTCGGGTCAATGATATGTCAACAACGATACCTCCATGCTCGATTATCTCAGCCTTGTCCCTCTCCCCTTCCCAATCCACGCAGTGGAAATAAACATCCGGCACTCCAGACGCACCGATCTCATCCAGCACCAACCGGGTCTCCAGCTCGTTTGAACCTACACCTATCGGAACATCGGCCACGCCGGGCAGCCATTCCCAGGACCTTCCGTTCCCCGAGTAAATGATGTACTCAGAAGATGTGATCTCCCCGTCCACGCCGCTGATTGATATCATTCCCTCTGCTCCCAGGGGGAACCCCGCGGGTCTGTAACCTGTTCCAACATCGTTATCCGAATCCACGAAGATGTAAACCCGGTCCTCCCCGCTCAATTGCGGAAGGGGCGTTTTTTCCTGGCTGCCTGTAAAAACCTTGCCTGTATCCAGCGATTCCCGGGGTTTGATGGGGTTTTCCAGGTGGAACTCTTCAGGGATGGCCGATCCTTCAAGAAGGGTGCCCTCCACCCGGAGGTAGAGATCGAGATTGCCGTCATCGCCGTGCTGGTTGATCTTGTTGATGTCCACGTTCGGGTTCTTGACGTCACCGATGGGGTCGATGAGCGCACCCTCATCGAAATCTGCCCAGTCATCGAATAGACCGTCGATGGATATACCGACGGGTCGTTCCCCGACGTAGGACCGGAACCCGTTGCCGGATATCACACAGCTCCCCTGGGCAATTTCAACATCCGTTACTTCCACATCGATAAGATCTCCCAGCTCACCTCTCGGGGTTGTCCTGGCAGTCAAAATTCTCCTCTCGCCGTCCATTAGCTGGATCGGGAACTCAGTGGGGGTGTCACCCTCCATTATCTTGACGTTTTCGAGGGGGATGTCTTCCACCACCACGTCGCCCTGGGCCTCCAGTACGATATCCATGATATCGACTGTTCGGCCGGGTTCCAGACACACCGTATCGGCGGTCTCCACAACGACCTTTAACGCGCCGCCGGCCTCCGGTACAATGATATCGGAAACGTCCTCGTTCCCTGCATCATCAGCTATCCGGAAAATCGTCTGGATTTGGCACTCATCCTCTATATCCAACCAGCTGCTGACCTCGATCCGGTCTCCCCCGGCTGCTGATCTGGGTCGGGACGCGTATTCCCACCCGTTCCAGTCCTGGCAGTTGCGGGAATTATCGAATATAAGGAGCTTTGATTGGATTATCGTTCCATGGGTACCCTGCAGCTCTATCATGTAATCGGCATCGATGCCGTTGAATGCATAACCGGTACCTGGCTCAGTATCTATGAATACCTGGACAAGGTACTCCTGCGGGGCTGATGGTGCAATGCCTTCCAGTGCCAGACCCGAAACCTCCGCCATGGCAAAGATATCGTTACCCCTTCTCTGCATGGAAAATGCCTCAAGGTCACAACTGGGATTATCCGCCTGGTCCCCCACCTCATCGTGGAATGTCTGGATATCGACCCAGTCATCGAAACTCCCGTCGACTACGAGCCCATCTCCCGGGGTCTCGATCCCGTAGAGGTAAAAGGTCAGGGGGGTAAGAATTAGCATGATGCCAAGACAGATCACCACGGTCCTCTCACGTTTCAGGCGGGCACCGGCCATCTCTTTCCTCCGGGCCATCCGTTTTGAAGGGCTCCAGGGCACCCCGGCGCCGTTTGTGAGCCCGTTGCCGTTGGTCAGACCGTTTCCATCTTTTAAACCAGAGGTATGACCAAGGGTATAGGCGGTTCTTTTCATCGCATTTGGAGCCCCACCGTTGGTCAGACCGTTTCCATCTTTTAAACCATAGGTATGACCAAGGGTATAGGGGAGCTTGCGACCCCCGCCGTTGGTCAGACCGTTTCCATCTTTTAAGCCATAGGTATGACCAAGGGTATAGGCGGTTCTTTTCATCGCATTTGGAGCCCCACCGTTGGTCAAGCCATTACCGTTCGTCAGGCCAGCGGGGCCGATGGCCCCTGTACCCCTCGCTCGATGTTCCATCGATCGAGCGGCATTGGCCTGGCGAAGGGCATAGGCGTTTCCTTTCCCACCTTTTCCAGCCCCACCATTGGTGAGCCCGTTCCCATTCGTCATCCCTCGATGAGCAGGGGACATGGCATTTTTGGGCTCCACGTTTCCAAAACCGTTGGTAAATCCCCTTCGCTTAAACGAGAAACCGCGCAGCCCGCCCGGGCTTCCCGTGGCTTTCAAAGAATGGCGTTCTTCGATGGATGATGATCCTTTTATCACGACTTTGGGCCTGTCTCGATCCATGTGATGTGTCCCCCCGGACACTGTTTTTTTCCACCCATCAGGGTCCTGACGGGGAGATTTCTCGAAATGGTCTCTATATAAATATAGTTTATGATAGGAAAAGAGCAAAATAAGGAGAGGGAACAGTGGCGGATTTCGAGGCGGACTTTGGTGGACATTTAACAAATGCTGGGAAAGGACCATAAGCGTAATATCGCAGGCCTCCATCTTCCAAAAACACCAGGAGATGAAAAGATGACGGTCTTCACTCCCATTGAGAATGTACTGGCCGAAAAAAAAGATGGCGAGACTGTGTGGGTACGGGGATGGGTATACCGAACCCGGTCCAGCGGAAAACTGGTCTTCCCCACGATCCGCGATTGTGGCAACATGATCCAGACCGTGGTCTCGAAAGCGGATGTGGATGAAGACTGCTTCAAGGGAGCCAAGGGCGCCCTGGTGGAGAGTTCCGTCGAGGTGGAGGGAACAGTCCGGGAAGAGCCCCGCTCCCCGGGAGGCAAGGAACTTCACGTGAAATCCTTCAATGTCGTTCAGTTTGCTGAGCCCTTCCCCATCACCAAGGACCAGAGCGAGGATTTCCTTTTGGACCAGAGGCACCTGTGGGTCAGGAGCCGGAAGATGACAGCCACCTGGAAGGTCCGTTCCACCGTATTCCGCGCGTTTCGGGATTACTGGGACTCGCTTAACTATTACGAGGTCCAGTCTCCGGGTTTTGTCCTGGACGCCTGTGAGGGAGGGTCCACTCTCTTCGACGTTTATTACAAGGACGAGAATGAGAAATCCGGGCAGCGTTTCTACGCCCATCTCACCCAGAGCTGGCAGCTCTATGCCGAGGCAATGATCCATTCCCTGGAACGGATATACACAGTTGCACCCAGCTACCGGGCAGAGAAGTCCCGGACCCGAAGACACCTCACGGAGTTCTGGCACGGTGAGGTGGAGGCGGCCTGGACGGGAAACGAGGATATGATGAAGCAGGAGGAGTCCATGGTTGGCTTCATCATAGGAGAGGTGCTGGAATACAACCGGGACGCTTTGGAGATTCTGGGAAGGGACCCTGCCGTGCTGGAGAACGTCAAACCTCCATTCGAACGGATGAGGTATCAGGAGGCCCTGGACGTACTGAACTCCAGGGGGATGGACCTTTCCTGGGGTGACGATTTCGGTTACACGGAGGAAAAGGCGCTCACCGAGGAGATGGCCTCACCAGTCTTCATAACACATTTCCCAAAGGAGAAGGGGTTCTACCACCTGGTGGATGACCAGGATCCCCGGCAGCTTCAGTGCCATGACCTTCTGGCCCCCGAGGGTTACGGTGAGATCGTAGGTGGCGGGGAACGGGAGTGGAGGCTCGATCCCCTGCTCCGCAGGATGGAGGAGGACGGCATGGACCCGGAAGAATACTCCTGGTACCTGTCCCTTAGAAAATACGGTTCCGTTCCGCATTCGGGCTTCGGCCTCGGACTGGACAGGTTCATTGCTTGGCTGTGCGGAGCAGACCATATCAGAAATGTGATACCGTTCCCCAGGGACATGAGACGTGTTCGTCCCTGAACATAACACCTAGTCGCCAAACCAGATCGCCAGATCAGATGGAATGCACCCTTAGAAAAAAAAAGTGTGAGGATAACGGGGCCGCCCCTGGTCAGGTTGGGGTTGGGTGGTTGATCGGTTCCTACTTTCCCAGAAGCAGCCCCGGAGGAGTATTTATCGGATTGGTGGAGGTTCGGGGGACCGGAAGTCCCAGGGTGGGGATGGTCGTGGTGGGTCGTTGTACATTACCATTATCTCCAGGGGAAATTTCCAAAAGAGGAATTTCCCAATAGTTAATAGGGTGGCTGTAATATTAAAGCGGATTGCCCGGAAACCGGAAATGACTGACCATTTGCGGTTAAATGTTGGGGATTTGCTGCCCGTAGCAGGGTCGTTCCACGGTCAAAGCCATTTCAGGTCCAGGTCGTCCAGGGAATCGATCAGCAGGTCCGGGGCTGTGGTTGCCAGTTCCTCCCTGGTCAGAAATCCCGAGGCCACAGCCACGGTTCTCATTTTTGCATCCCTTGCCGAGAGAAGTCCGGGGACACCGTCCTCGAACACGGTGCAATCGGACGGGTCCACCCGCAGGGCCCGTGCAACCGCGAGCCATATGTCCGGATGGGCCTTTCCACGGGGTGCCTCGTCCCCGGGCAAGAGAAAGTCGAACCTGTCCCGGATACCCGTTGTCCTCAAAGCCGTCTCCATGTTGTCCCTGTTGGCACCGGTGGCTATGGCGGTTTTCCATCCCATGTAATCTGCGTGATCCAGCACCCGGATCACACCGGGAAGAAGGGTGATATTGTCCGCCAACTCCAAGAACAGGTCGAATTTCTGCCGCGCCAGTTCTTTCGGGTCCAGATCGAGTTTGTAATGGGCCGCGAAGGCCTCCCATATCTCCCAGGATACCATGCCGAATCGGGAGGCTATGAAACCGGTGTCCGGGGGCAGCCCGTTCTTCTCCAGCACCCTGCGGTAGGCCTCCACGTGGGTGGGTATTGAATCGGTCAGTGTGCCGTCCATGTCGAAGATGAGGGCTCTGGTCCTCATCCCTCCTTTATCTCGAAGAGATGTCCGTCACCGTCCTTCATGAAATGGAGAAGCTTGTTCCCCCTGTCCACGGTGTAGTATTCAAACCCCCCGTGCCGGCATCGTTCCACCGCGGCCTTCAGATCGGGCACGGTGACACAGACATGTTCGAAAGGAGGATTGGGTACAGCCGGGGTGTAGAACACCTCGAAGAATACGCCGGGCGCCTCGAATACCTCCACATGCACTTCCCGCTTCTCCCCGAATATCTTGGTGGACAGATCAGAACTGATGGTGAAGTCCCTGGTCCTGGGTATCCCCAGAACCCCTGTCAGGAATGCGGCGCTGCGACCGTTTTGTGCGCACTGGAGGGCCACATGGTGAAGCATTGTCCCGCCGGATGCTTCCTTCTCCAAGGTTCAGTCCACCTTGACGTTGAACACCAGAGCTGCTCCGGTATCCCCGGCGGCGCATCCGTCGAAAAGACCGTAGCCCCCTCCCAGGAGTACCAGTTCCTCTATCAGCTCCATCATCAGCCTGGACCCGGTGGGGCCCTGGGGGTGGCCGTAGATGAGGGACGTTCCGTAGTTGTTCTGTTTCTTCCAGTCGATGTCCATCTCCCGGCAGAAATAGACGTCGTTGACGGCAAAGGGCGTGTGTGTTTTTGTAGTGACGATGTCCGCCATTTCAAGGCCTGCCTGCTCCAGGGCCATTTTGGCGGCGGGCACGATGGCCTTGGCCATGTAACCCTTCTTGACCCTGCCCTCGCCGAAGGACATGATCTGGACCTCCACATCCTGTCGGGTGCCCAGTTTCTTGGCGTTCTCCCTGTTGGTGACGATCATGCCGGTGTTACCGTCCGCGGGGTGGGTTTGAGATCCGAAACTGACGGTCCCCTCGGGAAGCACGGGTCTGAGCTTGGAGAGCCCTTCCTCGGTGGTGGGGAACACCCCTTCGTCGCCGTCCACCGTTGCCACCACTTTCCTGCCCTTGGCATCCATTACCTCCACGGGTCCCAGCATATACTTTTTTTGAAACTCCCTATCGTTGGCCAGGGCGTCCTGGTACTGCTGGTGACGCAGGAGGGTCATCTTGTCCTGCTCTTCTTTTGCAATACCCTCTTCCTTGGCCACGTTCTCGGCGGTCTGGATCATGGCGTTTTTTGCAAAGGGGTCATTTCCGAAGTTGTCCATCACCCAGTTCTCCGCGCTCACGGTGGCACCGGGAGCGTTGGGGTTAGGATAGGTCAGGTGAGGTCCGTTGGAGCACCTGTCCGCGCACAGTACAAGCACGGATCTGTTGGTGCCGGTCTCGATCCCCTGGGACGCGTATTCCACGCATTTGGCCGATGTGGCGCAGGCCTGCCCGATCACCGGACCGGTGGCATGGCCGGCTCCCAAAAGACCTGCAATCCAGGGGCCCCCGTAGAAGCTGGACAGCTGGGGAACTGTGTTCCCCAGAATGACGGAGTCGAACTCCTTTGGAGAGATTTCCCTGCTCTCCATGAACTTCTGGGCCATCTGTGCCCCGAACTTGATCGCGTGCTGGTTTGCAAAGGACCCCTGCCATCGGCAGAAGGGCGTGCTCCAGTATCCCCCGTAGGGAACGTAGCTTTCCTTGAATGCCATGTTTAACACTCCTGTTTATAAAACCCCCCGATCGGGTTTACGGGGGGCGATAATTCGCATGTGTAATAAAACTCACTTACCCACACGACCCACACGGTTGCATGAACCGTTTGCACCATCCCCCGCAGGGTGGCCTTCTCTGTTCCCCGTCTCCGATCCCCCAGGTTTATCTGCCTCACTGTCACCAGGATTTGATCTGTCCATGTCCCTGCAACGGCGGTCGATCGGCTCGCTCCTCTTTCGAACCTTCCTGGTTCTTTTCTCTTTTTTCTTCTCATCTGCCGTTTCTTCTCTTTTCATTTCGATCCACCAGTCATCGGGAGGCAGGACGGGCTTTTTGCATCGTCGGCAGTAACCGGTGTAGTACTTCTTTGCATGAACGAGCCTGCCCTTGCATTCTGGACACCGAGCTTCCATCGGTTCACGGGTCTGGAGCCCGCAGTGTGCGCAGCGAAAGAGTGGTTGCGATCCCCCGGTCTCCTGAAGCGATCTGATCATGCTTCGGCACCTGGGACAGAAGCGCGTGGGATGTTCAAGGTAGAATCGGTCGGGGATCTCCCTGTCCCTGCCACCGAACCGGTGGATATGTTCGTCTTTCAGCCGGATCGGCCTACCCTTGGAGCCGGTTACGAAGTAACCCATCTCCCCCAAACGCGGGTCAAACACAGCCGCAACCACATGATGGGAGAACTGGTTGAGGACACCTTGGGTTTTCAGGTCCGTGGGTGACAGATACACCCCGTGACCGGGATGGGTGTGATACCAACCGACAATTGCCACGTCTGATTTGGATTCGGAACGCTTTCCCATATCCTCCAGGGCACCGGCCAGCATGTTCCCGTCGAGCCTGACCCTGACCCTCGATCCTGGCCGTTTGCCCCTCCAGCTGCCCTTGACCACCACCACACCGTGCTGCACCCTTCCCAGGAGAAGACCGATAACCTCGTTGTCTGATGAACCGCCGTGGACGCGGATCGCCTTCTCCACGGATCTTCTGATGCAGAGACGGCCCATGGACCATCACCGTTTGATGTCCCGCAGGACCTTGATGGAAGGTTCTCTGTTTCCAGAGCCAGGTGCCCTGGCACCGTCCCGGGAGATGTTGACCCTTCCCGAAACACCGCAAAAAGGGCAGCGCATGTTCCGGGGACCCTCAGTAGCCTTCACGGAAAACCCCCTGCCGCAACCGGGACACCTCAGGGGCTGGGTGATCAGAGGGTCTTCATCGTCCTGAATTGAAAGGGATGTATGAACAGTTCGGGCAGCGGGATCGGTGGGATCGCTGTTGTCCAGGTAATAATCGTTGTAGTGTACCATGCCCCTGGCCCTCCAGGTGGACCTCCAGTCCAAAAACGACGCGGTCAGGGTGATGATGAAGATGGGAAAGAGAATGAAGATAAGAAGGACCAGTTCCACGTGGGCCTCTCCGTAGCTGTTGATCGAGATGGTGGTTGAATAATCCCCGCTCCGGTAGGCGTTTATGAAAACGTACAGCAGCACCAGAAATATGCCGAACATGGATGCGTCGCCCAGAAGGCGGATGCGTTTGACGGTCTGGATGGTGGCCATGTCACATCACTTTCTGATAACCCTACGATTTGTCAATCGGGGTAAATAAGGTTTGCCTTGGTATCTGCGGTTGTTGAGCTGTGCCCTCCACCGGGATGTCCTGCGCCCCATGGACCCCGTTGCACCTTTCAGCACCTGTCAGGCCTATCCGATCATGCCCGGGACGTGCCCCTGGCGCCGCAGATGAAACAGTGGGGGTTACGTTTAAGCTCCGAAACGTGGAAACGGTTGGAGCGAAGGTCCATGAGAAGCACTCCCCTGAGGGGCTCCCAGCCCAGAAGCAGTTTCATCACCTCCGATGCCATGACCGCCGAGATAGCCGAGGAAAGGGTGGGAAAACCGGGCATTGCGTCAACTCCCTGTTCATCACAGGGGTTGTGCAGGTCCATGACCTCGCCGTAACTCTCAATGGGTATGGGGCATGCAAGGCACGGCCCGTCCTCCACACACAGCTGGACCCGGCCCTCCAATCCCTTGAATCCCCCGTCGACCAGTGGGGTCTTGCATTTCAGAGACCTCTCGCACAGCCACATGCGGACCGCCATGCTGTCCAGGGCGGATACCCATATCCGGGCGTTCAGTTCGTCCTCACTGCATTCCTCCACTCGCTTTTGTATGGGCAACACATTGCAGAACGGGAATATCCTCTCAATGTTGCGGGCCAGGGCCGTCACCTTGGGTATTCCCAGGTCCCCGGGCGAGTAGAAACCCCGGTTGAGGTTGGCATACTCCACCAGGTCGAAGTCCACCACCACGATGGTGCCCACCCCCAGCTGGGCCATGTTCTTGACCACCTCCGAACCCAGAGCGCCCGCACCCACCACCAGCACCCGGGCCTTTCGCAGCAGGGTCTGCTGGTCCTTGAGAAGGATCCTCTGCCGGGCCCAGACGTTATCCACCATGAAGCTGGGCTTTCGCTTCCCATCACCATCCTTCTCACCATCCCAGCCGCTTTCAGACTCCTCCACCATCTCACCGTCCGTGCAGGACCATCTTTCTTCCTCCGGCACGGGGATGAGCCGGGTCAGTTCGATCTCCAGGTCGAAATGGCCGCACACCTCTTCTAAAAGCCCCGCATCGTCCGTGTACTCGAACATCTTCTTCCCAACACCCGGGAAGATCACCAGTGCTGTTCTTTTGGACATTTCAATCACCTCCCAGGCTCTTCCCGCAGTGAACGCATGATGTGACATCTCCTTCATTCGAGCCGGTATAACGGTTGCAGTGGGGACAGGTCACCCCCCGGCCCATCATGAGCCTTCTTCGGGGAAAGTCGAAATGTTTGATGAGCTCACCCACCTCCTTGCATTTCTTGTCGGGGTAGGCATTGTAGGGGTTGGGGTCGGAGAGCAGGAAGTACAGGGAATAGACCACCGCGGCCAGCTTGGTCTGGGGCAGCCACCCCTTGCCCAGGATGTTGACACATACCTTGCCGGTCTTGTGGGGGATGATGTTGGGGTGGGGAATGTCGGTGAGCCAGGTGACCTTGGGCGGGCTGTAGGGGTGTAAGAACGATAGCTCCATGCGGAACTTGTGCCACTTCACGTATTCGGTGAAAGGCCAGGTCCCCGAATCCGCCAGTTCCTTCACCGGGCCCCCCTCGCAGCGGACCAGACCCGTAAACACCGTGGGACTGACCACCTTCACCATGGGGAACTGGTGCCGCAGGAAGGCGCACTCCTCTTCGATGTCCCTGGTATCCATCGCGGGTGGATTGGGGTCATTGATATTTAATCGTAGGTATCTACAACGATTGGGGAACCGTATCCGAAGAGACGGTCCTCATACCGTAGATATGTAATATGGAGTCATCCCGGGGGGTTGTTACAGGGCGGGGGGTTATCACAGGGTCCCTTCGATGGACCTTTCAGCATTTGTTCCAAAAACCCAATATATACACAATATCTGTGAAAGTAGATATACGTAGGTTTCTGTCACTCCATTTGATAGTACCGTCCATGCCCGAAAATGTATCCATATTTGCGGGAGGAACCCCCATGAAAAACAGACTTTTGATCGCGGCAACTGTCGTTGTAATCGTAATTGTTATGACCCTTCCATCCATCACCCTGGAAGCCCCGGCAGAAGGGCCGCCCGTTTGGGGGAGTTCCGCTGTGTCGATCCGGCAAAACGATCCGTGCTGGTCCTGCGACCCAGTCGGTGATGAGGCGGATGAGTTCTTCAACGATTCCTATGTTCACGAGATCAAGATATATTTCCAGGACCCAAAGTGGTTCGATACCCTCTATAACAGTCACATGAACGACCCGGATGATCCATACTTCCCCGCCAGGTTCGTGTCACATGACATGGACTTTGACCAGATTGGCATCCGGATGAAGGGACACAGCTCTTCCCGGGCACCCGGGGACAAGAAATCCTTCAAGATAGACTTCAACGAGTACGACGGCGACCTGGGGGAGGAGAACGAGACCACCTTCTTCGGGCTCAAGAAGCTCAACCTCAACAACGGGTTCAAGGACCCCACCCTGCTAAGAGAGAAGATGTTTCTGGAGTTTGCCGGCAAGTACATTCCCACCCTCCGATCGGTCCATACGAGAGTATTAGTCAACGACGAGTACTGGGGACTATACACAGCTGTCGAGCAGATGGATAACACCTTCATCAACAACCGGTACTCCACCGGGAACGACGGTAACCTCTTCGAGGGTGAGAGCGTGAACGGCGGCACCTTCGGAGCCGACCTTACATACCTCGGGACCGACCCGGCGCCCTACCACGGTTACTACACCCTCAAGACCAACGAGGAGCTGGACGATTATTCGGGGCTGATCAATTTCATAGATATTCTCAACAACGCCCCTCCCCAGGACTTGGCAGATCAGATAGACCCTGTCTGCAACGTGGACGATGTATTGATGGTGAACGTGCTCAACAACATGTTCGTGAACCTGGACTCTTACTCGGGATCGGCCCACAACTACTACCTGTACGAACGGGACGATACCGGGGAGTTCCAGCACCTGCTTTGGGATACCAACGAGGCATTCGGCAACTTCCTCAACGGGATGGCGCCCGGGGATAGCCCCCTGGAAATGGATCCTTACTGGATGCCCGTGGGGATGGCCAAACCCCCGGCCCAGCCCCAGCCTCAGGAGCGGCCGCTGATGTCGGCGTTCTGGCAGGATGATGATTTCAACCGGACATATCTGCGGATATTCGCCAGGATTCTCCGGGAGGGTTTTGATAAAGAAACCTTCGAGGCCAGGGCCGTGGAACTTGCGGACCTGATACGGACCGATGTCTACGCGGATACAAAGAAGTTCTACACAAACGAGCAGTGGGAGACCAATATCTACTCGGACGTGACAACTTCCGGGGAACCGGGGAAGCCAGGCGGATTGATCTACGGCCTGGTGAGCTTCGTGGAGTCCCGGTCGACCTTTCTCGACACATATCTTGACGGTCTTGCAAGCCGTGATGATCTGAGGATAAACGAACTGATGAGCGCGAATGCAGGAACGATCACCGATGGTGCCGGTGATGCGGACCCATGGCTTGAACTGGTAAACCTGGGTCCTGGTACAATCAGCATGGACGATATGTACCTGACCGATGACCAGGGCGACCCGGACAAGTGGCAGATACCGACCGGAAGCATGGTTGACGGGGAATACGGGCTGATATGGCTCGATGGGGAGAGCGGTGAAGGTACTGACCATGCAACCTTTTCCCTGGACCCTATGGGTGGGACGGTGTATCTGTACAAATCAACGAACTCCAATTTTGAGGAAGTGGACTCGGTCAACTACCCGGCCCTGCAGTCGGACGAGTCCTTCGGTCGTTATCCCGACGGTACCGGAGAATGGACGAGCCAGGGCCAGAACCCTACCCCTTCGACACCTAACATACGTATCCCCAATGTGGTGATAAACGAACTTATGGCGTCGAACACCCAAACCCTCCAGGACCCGGACGGGGTGCTCGGCGGCTATCCTGACTGGATAGAGCTGTACAATCCCGGAAACGACCCGGTTGACCTTGGTGGAATGTATCTCACCGACGATCTCAATGATACCACACAATGGGTCTTTCCCTCAGGAACCACCATTGGAGGGAAGGAATTTTTCGTGATCCTGGCCGACGGTGATCCAGAGCAGAGCGGTACCTACCTTCACACGAGCTTCCGGCTTTCAGGTAGCGGTGAGGAAGTGGGACTGATCTCCTCGGATGGGATATCTATCGTGGACTCCATAACCTTTGGTGAGATGCAGTCCGATGTATCCTATGGTCGTTATGCTGATGGTGAGGACAACTGGATAACAATGCGGGACGAACCCACACCTGGTGCAGCCAATAAACAGGATGCGGCTGTGAGCATCCCAACCGGTCTCTGCATCAACGAGATAATGGCAGACAACAACCGAACCTACATGGACACCCAGGGGAATGGCAGCGCATACCCCGATTGGGTTGAACTCTACAACGGTGGAGACAGTGCTGTCGAGCTAGGAGGGATGTACCTGACCGACGATCTGATGGACCCCTTCGGGTGGCGTATCCCCGACGGGGTCACGATCCCATCCAAGGGCTACAAACTCATCTGGTGTGACAACGACCCCGAACAGGGGGACCTCCACGCCACGTTTGCACTATCCGCCCTTGGGGAGTCAGTCGGGCTCTTTACCAAGGACGGTACCGAGATAGATACCATCGAATTTGGTGAACAGCAGACGGACATATCCTACGGTCGGTTCCCGGATGGTGGGTCTAATTGGACAACGTTCCGTGATTTTCCCACCCCAAAAAAGGCGAACCGGGTAGATTACCCGCTAATAGTACCTGACAAGCTCGTCATCAACGAGGTAATGGCTGAGAACGACAAGACAATAGTCGACACATCGGGTTCCGGGGGATTCCCTGACTGGCTCGAGATCTACAACGGTGAGAGCACCGACATCGACCTGTCCGGTATGTACATGACGGATGACCTGTCCGAGCCCAAGGTCTGGCGTATCCCCGACGGTGTGACCATCGCCGCGGGCGGGCACCTGCTTCTCTGGGCCGATAACGACACGGACCAGGGAGACACCCACATGGGGTTCAAGATATCCGCGGACCGGGACGAGGTGGCAATGTTCGCCTCAGACGGAAACACCATGATCGACCAGGCCATATTCTGGGACCAGGAACCGGATGTGTCTTACGGCCGGTACCCGGACGGGTCGACCAACTGGCTCAACATGCAAATACCCACCCCCGGGGGATCGAACCTTCCCAACCCTGGAACTGGGGCGGCCCCGGTGGCCGATGCTGGGACCGATCAAACCGTCGATGTGGGAACCGTGGTAACGCTGGACGGTTCCGGCAGCACTGATACGGACGGCACAATTTTGACCTGGCTTTGGGAATGCTCATCACACACGGTGACCTTTGACGGGCAGAACTCGTCCACCCCCAGCTTCACACCGACGGAGGCCGGGGAGTACGAGATCACCCTCAGCGTGATGGATGATACAGGACTGTGGTCCGCATCCGATTCGGTGAAGATAACAGCCGAGGCCACGGACAACCACCTACCGGTTGCGGATGCGGGGGATGACCTGACCGCGGAAGTGGGTGACACTGTCACCCTGGACGGATCCGGAAGCTCCGACGAGGATGGTTCCATCGTGGAATACAGCTGGAGATGCACGAGCCACACCGTGAGCATAACGGGTGACGATACATCCTCGCCCTCCTTCATACCCGATTCGGCGGGGACCTACGTGTTCTCGCTTACCGTGAAGGACGATTCAGATGGATGGAGCGCCGCCGACACGGTCATCGTGACCGTGACGGGAGATGAGCAGCCCCCTGCGGGGGAGACGACATCCATCGGGCCGTTTATAGACGAGAACGGTGACCCGGTATCCGGTGCCACTGTGCTGATCAGCACCGATTCAGGCGACAGTTACGTATCGGTCACTGGCAAGGATGGCATCGCCCATTACATTGAGGATATCGGTGCAGGGGATTACGAGTGCACGGTGATCAAGGATGATGAGGTGCTGGTGGACCCCTTTGATCTTACGGTGAACGCTGACGGGTCTGTGAGCGATCCTGATGGAGGTTATCCCGTTGCCGATGCTGGTGCCGATGGGGCCGAAGGCGAAGGTGAGGGAGAAGGTGAGGGCGAAGGGGAAGGAGAGGATGATTCAGATGCTGGTGATGATGAGGGAAGCGGGGTGCTTATACTTGCTATCCTGGCGATCATTGCGGTGGTTGTGGCCGTCATGGCGGTTTTTTTCTTCATGAAAAGCAAGCATGATGCTCCACCCGTTCAGGACAAGCAAGAAACGAACAGATTACCACCCCAGCCGCGAAGTGAACCCAGACCTCAACTACCGCGACCTGGGCCCGGGGTACCGGGTCAGCAAAGGTCACCACCCCCTCCCACCGAGGATATCGAACCGAAAGGTGAAGATATCCAGTGGGACATGTGAGAAAGGTGATCTGATGGAGTCGGCGAACAGGAATGCAATTCGGATATGCCTTTCCCTGATAGTGGCATTATCGATGCTGAGCATTCCGACATTCGGATACGAAGATGGACCGAACCCATCCTCCAGGGCCCTCAGTGATGTTCACATAAGCGAGTTTTTGGCCCTCAATGACAATATCAATCCCGACTCGACAGGCAATTTCTCCGACTGGATAGAACTGTTCAACCCCACCGGATCCTCTGTTGATCTTCAGGGCTGGGCCCTCACTGACAATTCGGATGAGCTCAAGAAATGGATATTCCCCTCGGTATCCATTCCACAAAACGGATTCCTGGTCGTATTCTGCTCCGGGAAGAACCTTACAGGATCAGAGCTGCACACGAACTTCAAGCTCACCGGAAGCGGGGAGTACCTGGGTCTTGCAAAACCAGATGGAACGGTCATTCACGAATTCTCCCCAACTTATCCCAAGCAAAGCTCCGATATATCCTATGGAATGGCGGGGGGATCTGAAGCTTTCTTCTCTCCCCCAACCCCCAGCGAGCCCAACGGGCCCGGGTACCAGGGGTTTGCAGAGGGGATCACCTTCAGCCAGGACCACGGATTCTTCGACAGTCCGTTCACGGTGAGCATGTCCACTGCATCCCAGGGGGCAACCATCCGGTACACCACGGACGGGACGGAACCCACTGCAACAAACGGCCAGGACTATTCGGGCCCGATAACGGTCTCTTCCACAACCTGTCTGAGGGCCGCAGCGTTTGTGAGTAACTGGCTTCCATCCCCCTCGGCCACCGGGACCTATATCTTCCTCGATGACGTCCTGACCCAGCCGTCCAACCCTTCCGGCTATCCCGCCACCTGGGGCTGGGACGAGTTCGCGGAACCACCTGAATGGACATCAGCCGATTACGAGATGGACCAGGAGGTAGTGAACTCCGGACCCTGGACCGATGCAAGCGGCACTTTCACCATGAAGGACGCGCTCCTGTCCCTTCCCTCGATATCCATCGTCATGGACAAAGAGGACCTGTTCAACACAAGCGAGGAACCGGATACGGGGGGTATATACTCCAATTCCCAGATGCAGGGAGTGGCGTGGGAGCGACCGTGTTCCATTGAGTATATGGATCCCCAGGGCAGTGACGGTTTCCAGATCAACTGCGGCATCCGGCTCTATGGCGGCATGGGCCGAAGTGACTGGTTCAAGAAGAACACGTTCCGGCTGTTCTTCAAGAGCGATTACGGGCCGTCCACCCTGGAGTACGACCTCTTTGGAGGCGACGCCGTTGACGAGTTCAACACGGTTATCCTCCGGGCCAATTTCAACGATGCCTGGCCAATGCTCTGGGACGACTGGAAGATGCACAGGGTCCAGATGATCCGCGACGAGTGGATGCGATCATCATCCATCGACATGGGAATGGTGGGGTCCCACGGGACATTTGCCCATCTCTATGTCAACGGGATGTACTGGGGTCTATACAACCCCGTTGAGCGGCCCGACGCATCATTCTCCGCAAGCTACCAGGGAGGGGAGCGGGAGGACTGGGACGGTCTTCATGACGGGGAGCCCATCGAGGGTGACAGGGAGGCGTGGAACCGGATATTCCAGCAGGCCGAACAGGGCCTTTCAACACCGGAGGCGTACTGGAAGGTGCAGGGGTGCAACCCGGACGGCACCTTCAATCCATCCTACGAGAAGCTCGTGGACGTGGAGAACCTCATCGACTACATGATCCTCAATTTCTACGCGGGAATAGATGACTGGGATTTCCAGAACTGGTACGCGGGCCGTATCCGGGACGGGAGCCAGGGTTACCAGATATACGTGTGGGACGGTGAGATATCCAACATGGAACTGGAGGGAGGGGCCCACCTTTTGAACATGAACAACCCCGGATGTCCCACGGGGCTTTTCCAGGCGCTTAGGCAGAACCCGGAGTTCCGCAATCATTTTGCCCTCAGAGTGCAGAAACATCTCTACGGTGATGGGGTGCTGAGTCCGAAGAACGCCGCCGCCAGGTACAAGGAACTCGCCGACACCATTGACCGAGCTGTCGTTGCCGAGTCTGCCAGGTGGGGAGATGCCATTCGCGAGGAGCCCTTCACCCGGGACAACGAGTGGGTGACCGAGCGTGACTGGCTGCTCAACGAGTACTTCCCCAAGAGGCGGGACATCGTCATCCAGATGTTTCGGGAGGCAGGTCTGTTCACCATCCAGGCTCCGACGTTGCTGGTAAACGGTGTCGAGCAGAACGGGGGTGTGGTGAACGAGGGTGACAAGCTGACCATGACGGCTCCCAACGGTACCATTTACTACACCCTTGATGGGAGTGATCCGGTTTTAGGTGGAGGCGGGGGCGGACTTGATACCATTATCGAAAAGGGGTCGGTGTGGCAGTACAACGATCAGGGGACCGACCTGGGAACCACCTGGCAGACCGGACCGGTCACCTGGCCTTCCGGTCCGGCGCAGTTGGGGTTCGGTGACGGGGACGAGCAGACAGTGATCCAGAGTGGTATCACCACCGCTTACTTCCGTCATGACTTCCAGATTGATGATGAGTCGGGTATTGACCAGATGACCCTGCGTCTCCTTCGGGATGATGGTGCGGTTGTATACATCAACGGCCAGGAGGCACTCCGAAATAACATGCCGGAGGGGCCGATCACCTACGACACGTTCGCATTCGATGCCATGGATACCGAGAATTCGTGGCTCAACTTCCAGGTGCCGAACGAAGGCGTGCTTGTTGATGGGCCGAACACCATAGCAGTCGAGGTTCACCAGCATTCCGCGCAGAGCTCGGATATCAGCTTCGATCTGGAATTGGGTTATGCGGGCCAGTCCAATGGTTCCATATCTTCGTCAGCTGTCGAATACAACGCTCCAATTACCATTGATGGCAAAATGAATGTGAAGGCAAGGGCCACATTTCAGGGAGGAACCGGAAAAATGGTGAGTGCCCTGCGGAATGCAACCTTCACCATCGGTGCACCACTATCGAATGTTGAAGTTGTGATAAACGAGCTCATGGCATCCAATACAAAGACCATCCAGGACCCTGACGGGACCCTTGGCGGGTACCCGGACTGGGTGGAACTGTATAACCCCGGTAGTTACGATGCCGATCTATCAGAGCTTTACCTCACCGATGACGTAACTGACCCCGTCCAGTGGGCCTTCCCCAACGGCACGACGATCCCTTCCAAGGGATATCTCCTGGTCTGGTGCGACAACGACCCTGACCAGTCCGGCACCTGGCCCCACTCGTCATTCAGACTGAGCGCGGGAGGTGAATCACTGTACCTGCTCAACACCGACGGTGTCACAGAGATAGACTCGGTGACCTTTCCAAAAATGGGCTCGGACATATCATACGGGCGGCTGCCGGACGGATCGGACAACTGGACCAGGATGAACGTCCCCACGCCGGGGTGGAATAACACCGGTGCCGGAAACCTCGAACCACCGGTTGATGATGGGGATGATGACGATACTGCCGATGACGATACTGCCGATGACGATACTGCCGATGACGATACTGCCGATGACGATACTGCCGATGACGATACTGCCGATGACGATACTGCTGATGACGATACTGCCGATGACGATACTGCCGATGACGATACTGCCGATGATGATACTGCCGATGACGATACAGCTGATGATGATGGTCCGGATGATGGCAACGGAACAGGCAACCAGACCGATGATTCGTCAGACAACGATGACCCCGCACATACCAATAGGAATCTTACCCTGGGGCCATTTCTGGATGCTAAAGGCGATCCGTTGCATGGCGCGGAGGTGGTGATCCTGTCCGTTGACGGGCCCAGCCTGGTATCCACCACGGATGAGGAAGGGTTTGCTGTTTTCGAGGAGGGTGCTGCAGAGGGGACCTACAGCTGTTCGGTCATCCTTGACGGCAAGGTCCTGATCCCGTCCTTCACCCTGGAGGTTGACCATCTTGGAGAGGTTGAACTTCCCGAGGGCGGTATCCCCGCAGCAGCCAATAGCGGGTCCGATGATGATGATGGGACCGATCCGGTGGAAGGGGATGGGAATGACAATGATGAGAGCGTGGGAGGTTGGATTATCGTGGTGATCGCCTTGGTGATCCTGATGGTTGTTATGGGAGTCATGATGTTCATCAGACCCGATTTGAACCCTTTTACAAAAATAAGGCAAGCCAAAGATCAGGATGGAAAAGTAAATGACGAACCCCCGGACTCCTCCGGGAGGGAAGGATAATGAAATTCCAAACGATCGTCCTTGCCGTTTTTCTGACGATTGGCACAGTGACCTTGGTCAATTCTGCTGATCCAACCCAGGGTGCAGAAACCCGGCAAGGTTCCTCAACCATTTTCATAAACGAGGTCATGGCCCGTAACACCGCTACCATCCCCGACCCGGACTCTGCGTGGGCCACCTACCCCGACTGGGTTGAACTTTACAACGGTGGTACCGAGTCGGTGTATCTGGACGGGATGTACCTTTCCGACAGTTTGAACGAGACCAGGAAATGGCAGTTCCCTGGAGGGACCACGATCGACGCCGGTGGATATCTTCTGGTATGGGCCGACGGTGACCCGCTGGCAGGGGCGCTTCACACCAACTGGGGAATATCCGGTAACGGTGAGACGGTCTGTCTATTTGCACCCGACGGTGAGACCCTTGTTGATTCCGTCTCTTTCGGTCCCCAGTCCCCGGATATTTCATACGGCCGGTACCCGGATGGAGGGGATGAATGGTCCCTGATGCGGGACCACCCGTCACCGGGCTTTTCCAATAGTCGGGATGAGGATGTGATAGTGCCCGGGTCATTGTTCATAAACGAGTTCATGGCGGACAACGACGCAACGATACTGTCTTCCGATAGTGGGGGAGGGGATTTCTCCGATTGGTTGGAGTTGTACAACGGCGGGGATGAACCCGTGGACCTGGGGGGGATGTACCTGACTGATAATTTGGAAGACACCACCATGTGGCAGGTCCCCCACGGTACGGTGCTGGGTCCGGGTGACTTTTTATTGATATGGGCTGACAACGATGGAAGCCTTGGCCCCCTGCACGCGGATCTCCGGTTGGGGGCCGAAGGGGACGAACTGGCGCTCTACGCGTCGGACGGGATCACCCCTATAGATTCAGTGGTGTTCTTCGAACAGAACTCGGACATATCCTTCGGTCGTTTGCCGGACGGCGGAGATGATTGGTCGTTCATGCTGGATGCCACCCCGGGAGGGTCAAACCGCAAAAACCCCAATGACTCTGAAAGGCCCAATGCCTACGGAGGGCTGGATCAGGTGATCGACAGAGGCGATACCGCCTCCTTTGACGCCTCCGTGTCCACCGATAACATGGGTATCATCAACTACACCTGGAGCTTTGCCTACCAGGGCCAGGAAATTGAACTGTACGGTCCGATTTCGGATTTTCTTTTTGAAGAAGTTGGGACCTACGATATCGACATCACCGTTGAGGATGTGGCCGGGAACACCGATACCCACAGTTTTCATGTGGTGGTCCAGGGCGACGTGTCGGAGGATGACGGTTCCCGTAATATCTGGGTCATGGTGACGGTGGCCATCTTCTGGTTGGCCGCGGTCCTGGTATACGAGCGCAGGAGGATGAAGTAGTGGCGGTGGTGCGGGACGGCCGGCGTTTTCGCCACGAGTTCAAGTTCTCCCTGACCCACCCGGATTACAGATTGCTCAGGAGCAGGTTGGGCAAGGTGATGGAACAGGATCCCCATGCGGGACCCGATGGCCGTTATCACATCAGGAGCCTCTATTTCGACGATTTCCGAAACACCGCTCTTTACGAAAAACAGGCAGGCGTGTCCCGCCGCAGGAAGTACCGGATCCGCATATACAACAAGTCGGATAAGGTGATCAAGCTTGAGTGCAAGAACAAGTTCGATCAATACATCAGCAAGGATTCCGCGAGCCTGACCAGACAAGAGGCTGACCGTATCCTTGACGGGGATGTGTCTTTCCTGTTCCGTTCCGATAACGCCCTCAAACGGGCCTTCTATCTGGAATGCCGGCGTAACCTGCTGCGGCCCAACGTGGTGGTGGATTACCACCGGGAGGCCTACGTCCACGAAATCGGGAACGTCCGGATAACTTTCGATATCGATCTCCGATCAGGCATTGGTTTTACAGACCTGTTCAACCCTGACATGTTCACCATGGGTGTGGTGGACGAACCCGGCGTGATCCTGGAGGTCAAGTACGACAACCTCCTGCCCCGTCATATTCAGGGCCTTTTCCCCAACACAATCGCTCCGCGTCTTGCTATCGGCAAGTTCGTGATATCAAAGAAACACAGAAAATTCAACGATTGGGAGGATAGCTGAATGGTATCCGTAAGCAACCTCATGGATGCACTTAACAACATGTCCTATGAAAGCCAGCCATTGACCATCGAGAGGGTGTTCGTGACCCTCATCATGACCTTTGCCGTGGCCATGTTCGTCTTTGTGGTTTACCGATTCGTTTTCAAGGGTGTGCTCTACACCCGCAACTTCAACGTGGGACTGGTGATGACCGCCTGCATAACAGCACTGATAATCTTGCCCATAAGCACCAACATACTGCTGTCTCTGGGCATGCTGGGAGCCCTGTCCATCGTTCGTTTCAGGACCGCGATCAAGGACCCCATGGATATCGTATTCACCTACTGGGCAATCGCCGTGGGTGTGGCATGCGGCGCGGGGTTCTACATGGTGGCCACCCTGGGCAGCGCCATGATCGGGGCGTTCGTGATCGTGCTGAATTTCACCACCGTGGGCGGTTCGGAACCGTACCTCCTGGTGCTCCATTACGGCGGGGATGCAGAAAAGTCGGTACAGGGCGCCCTGCCAAAACATCGGGTCCGATCCCGAACGGTGACCGGGGACGATGTGGAGCTCATGGTGGAGGTCCGGATGAAGACCGGGGAGACCGCCAAGGTCGACACTTTCACATCCATCCAGGGGGTTAAGGACGCGGCCCTGGTAAGCTACAGCGGGGACTACGTTTCGTAAGCATTCCCCATCTGATGGGTGCTCGGGGAAAGACCGGGGGCCCAAATTTATCTGGATAGCGTCTGTTTCTAGCCAGGGGTTCAAGTGCGTCTACGGACTGCATGTTTTTGGGTGGTGACGATGAAAGGGATTTCTTTAGTTATAGCCGGGAACATGGAGTGGTTTTAGGTCAGGGTGCCCTTGTATCAACCTACTTTCCGCACTTTTAAAAACGCTAAACTCTGAATTTAAATGGTATCCAGATTCATGTTTCTTGATAGTATTTTTCAAGGGGCACTCCCAGTAGCGTGAGAACCTCCTGTTGTTTGACTGAA
>Ga0272441_10002625_pt1 | contig 36023 bp, 25 predicted proteins | sample SSMProp6N_FD_193582 | JGI IMG/M metagenome (GOLD analysis project Ga0272441, IMG submission 193582) | Marine sediment archaeal communities from Little Sippewissett salt marsh, Falmouth, MA, United States - SSM-Prop-6N | ecosystem: Environmental > Aquatic > Marine > Wetlands > Sediment ...
TGGAGAATCCTTGCGTGGATCGGTGCGGCCGGAGCAAGGCCGGTGCGGCTCGGCCGGATTATAGCGCCGCGGGCGGAGCCAATCAAGCGGCCGCAACGGCACTCAAGCAATCATCAACAAGAAACACTCGGGCACTCAATCATGAAAGGAACGGCTGAAGCCACCGCCCGCGCTGGATGTCTCGACCGTTCCGGGGCCGTCGGATCTCGTCAAGGACGCCCGTGTTCGCCGGCCCGCTTGCGGGCCGCGCGCCTCACACGGGCCGAAGGCCCGACTTGGGTGTTGGGCGTTCAGTGTTCCTTGTTCATGATTGCTCTTGGGCCGCTCTCCCCCCGGATTCCGCGACACCTGCGCGCCGCCGCCGTGCTGAAAATCTGGGGCGCGCTGTCTGCGACCGGGGACGCATCCGGGCGGGGACCCATCCGACCATGTCTCGATTGCCTCGACACGTCGTCCGAACGGCCATGCTGACGGCCGGAGTGCTGGCCCTGGCGGCCGGTGCGGCCGTCGCCGCCGCCCAGCGGGAAGATCCCCTCATCTCCCTGACGAAGCGGCTGGCGTCGCTGTCGGCGAAACTGCGGACGACCCGCTCGCGCGACGAACGGGCGGAACTCCGCGAAGAAATCGAGTGGACGAAGCACCGCCTCGGCCCGACCGACGCCGCCGGCCGGCGCATCGCCTGCGAGGCGCTGTGGCACGACGCGGCTCTGCGGGACCTGGAGGCGGCGCTGCGCCGGGCGGGCGGGGCGGCGGCCATCCGCAAGGCTGCCGAGGGCGGCCGGTTCCGGCCGGCACTCCAGCAGATGGCCGCCGTCGGCCTCACCCGTGGATGGGCCGACCCGGACGGCGTTGACCGGTACCGTTTCGACATCGCCGGCGTCCGGATCGCGACGCACCTGGAGGAACTGGACGGCCTGCTCGGCCGGGCGGCCGGGCACCTGACGTCGGCGAACCGGTCCGTCCTGCCTGCCGCCCCGCCTCCCACACCGCCTTCCGATGCGGGCGACGAAGCGGCGCCGACATCGGGTGCCGCCGGCGCGGGTGCCGGCACCGGCGCGTCGCCGGCGGAGGAGGCGCGCGGTCCCGCCCCGGACGGATTCTGGTCCCGCAAGGCCGCCGACGCCGCCGGCCGTGAGGCCGCACCGGAACCGCCGCCTCCCGAGGCGCCCGCCCCGGACTCGACCGACGCCGACGCGCGGACGCAGGCCCTGGAGGTCATCCAGGACGGCCTCGCGCGCCTCGTCGATGCCGCCACCCGGGCCGCCTCGGCCGACCGGACGACCAAGGCCGGGCGGGACGCCCAACTGGCCGCCCTGGTCGCCTTTCTCGACGCCCTGACCGACGTGCACCGTGCCACGGCGGCCCTCGACGCCGCCGGGCCGACCGGGCCGGTCGTCCTCCCGCCCGAGGCGACGCCGGGACTGACGGAGGCCCACCGGGCGGCGCTGGCCGAGGCGAAGGCCGTGCTGGCGGCGATCGCGGACCCGTCGTGGCAGGGAATCCGGGACGACCTGTCGGCCCTGCTCGGCACCGCCGAGGCGGGGCTGAAGGTGCCCCGGGCCCGCCGCGAGGCCAGCCGCCTGCTCCAGGTCGTCACGCGCACCGCCGTCTACATCCACGACCTGCTCGAGAGCCGCGTCGCCCTCCCGGAGACCGTGACCGACCGGCAGGAGGCTATCGAGGAGGCGATGGAGTATCTCGAGAAGCGAACCTACCGCGAGGCGGGGTACCGCCGGCTGCTGCGGATTGCGGCGGGCGACACGCTTCGGCGGAGCCTGGACGCCTCGGGCCTCGAGGCCGAGGCGGCCCGGGGGCTGCTCCGGCTCCTCCACACGCCGCGCGACGCGTTCCCCGTGAAGGACGGCTCCCAGCACCGGGCCAGGTTCCTGGAGAACGTGGAGACGACGATCCGTGCGGTCGGCCGGGCCGAGACGGGGCCGCCCGAGGGCATCGACCCCCGGTGCGCCTCGCTGCACGCGCAGACGTCGGCGGCGCTGCGCGGGGCGGCGGCCGACCTCGGGGCCGAGCCGCCGGCCGATCCGGCCCTGCTCCGCCAGCGGGCCGCCGACACCGCCGCCTACGCCACCGACCTCGGACGTCTGGAACGGGCCGGCCGGGTCATCCGCGGCGCCCATCGGCTCATGGGCGAGAGGGCCGAACGCCTGGCCGAGTCGATCCGCCGGCGCGTCGACACCTTCGTCCTGACCGCGGCGGCGGATAGCCGGGATGAACGCCGAGATTTCGATTTGTACCTCTCCTCGCTGGAGAGCCTGGCCAATCTGCGGATGCCGGAGAAGGCGCACACGGCCGCGGCGCTCCGCCTCTCGGGCGGGGCGTACCGATCCGCCGCCGGACGGTTCGGCGAGAAACTGACCCGCAACTTCGCTTCCGCCGCCCAGGGCAACACGGAGCACCTGGCGTTGACGCTCGGGGCGGTGCCGATGTTCACGGTGCTGCGGCACCGGGCGATCGCCGAGACGACCGGCCTCGGCGACATGGACCCGGCGGACCTCGATCCGTTCGCCTTTCCCCCGAAGCCGTGGCAGGCGTACGTCTCGGCCATGGACCGTCGGCTGGCGGCGCTGCTGAAGTCGTACGGGACCATCCGCGGCTGGGACCGTGGGGTGGCCACCGCCCTTTGGGAGTGGGACGGCGTGTACGCGACGGTGCTGGCTGCCGCCCACCTCAGCCGCACCGGCGCCGACGCCGGCGGGGCCTCCGCCCGGCTCGACCGCCTCGTCCGCCGCCTCGGCCGGGCGGCCGAACCGCGCGTCGACCGCGAGGTCTGGATCGGCTGGGCCACCGGCTATCGGACGCTGGAGGCGGCCGTCTGCCTGATGAGCGCGTACCCGGCGACGGCCGAAGAGCACCTGCAGTCCCTCTCGTATCTGCGCCGCCGGCAGGAGGTGCCGAAACGGCTGACGTGGCGGGTGTTCGACCCGCCGGAGACCGAGTAGGCCGTTGGCGCGGCCAAGCGTTTGACTTCCCGATCCTTTGAGGTATAGTGCCTGTGGCGAGGGACGGCCGCCCGCCGGTTCCGGCCGGGGAGTCCGGGGTCGGGGCGGCTCCGAAACGTGGTGTCCATTCGAACGGTATGCGATGGCCTCCGGGGGAGACCCGGGGGCTTTTTTCGTGCCGGCACGTCGCGACGCCGGGGCCGGGGGCGGCCGGCACCCGCGGCGGGCCTAAGGAAAGGGGCACACCATGTCACTCCGACACACGGCGTTGGCTCTGGCGGTGATGCTGGCGACGGCCGGGTCGGCCCGGGCCATCCTCATCGTAGGCGACCCGGTGGTCATCGAGGAGTACCAGCCGACATACGACCGCGTCGAGTACACGGTCGACAACCCGTCCGTCAGCAACGCGGGCGACATCATCGCCCTGCTCGTCGAGTTCGATCCGGACGTGTTCAACATCTTCAACTCCCCCTGGACCGACACGAGCGGCACGAACGCCTGGGACTACAACATCTTCTACGACGGCTACACGGATCCGGAGACCCAGTGGGACGGCGCCATGATCGGGCACATGTTTCGCGAGTACGGGATGACCTATGCCGAGATGTTCGGGTCGGCGGATTACCCGTACGCCTCGACCACCCCCGCCGCCGTCTACTGGGTGCCGTATACCGAGACGGCCGGCTCGTTCGACTTGGACGACACCGACGCCGCCGTCGAGCCCGGCGAGTCGCAGGACGGGTTCTACGTGTACGGCGGGGGACCGTGCTCGACGTTCTACGCGGCGCACATTCCCGACGCCAGCGAGACGTTCGACGAGGGGGACGTCGACGTCTTCAGCGGCGAGACGGTGCCGGAGCCCGCGACGCTCACCCTCCTGGCGGCCGGAGCGGCGGTCAGCCTCCTGCGGCGGCGGCGCTGACCGGGCCCCCGAAACGGTTCCAGGAGTCTTTTTCGCAGGACCAACGGCGCGGCGGGTTTCCACACCCGCCGCGCATCCGGGCGGGCGTGCGGTGGGTCCGAAGACCCACCGCGCTCACTGCAAAGAAGGCCCCGGGATCTTCTTGCCGCCCGCGCTCGCTTTGCGCCGCCCGTCTCCCTTTCCTCATCGCTCCCCTTCTGATACACTGAAGCGCAACGCCGGGGTGCCACTGGCGGCTTGCCCGCCAGTGCGCCGTCTCTTCGCTGAACACGGGTGATCCCGGCGCGCCGGGACCAGTGGCACGCCGCATTCGTCGACGAAACGCCCCCAAGCAGGACGTCCCCATGTTCGAAAACCTGAGCGAAAAACTGAACGCGGTCGTGCGGAACCTGTCCGGCCGCGGCCGGCTGTCCGAGAAGAACATCCAGGAGGCCCTGCGCGAGGTCCGCACCGCCCTCCTGGAGGCCGACGTCAACTACAACGTGGCCCGCGAGTTCGTCGACCGCGTCCGCGAGAAGGCCGTCGGCCAGAAGGTCCTGAAGACCCTCCGCCCCGACCAGGTCTTCATCAAGTGTATCCACGACGAACTCGTCGAGGTGATGGGGCCCGTGGACCCGCGGATCCCGTACGCCTCCAAGCCGCCCACCGTCATTCTGATGGCGGGGCTCCAGGGCTCCGGCAAGACGACGACCTCCGGGAAACTGGCGAAGGTCATCCAGGCCGACGGGCACCGGCCGATGCTGGTGGCGTGCGACTGCCATCGCCCCGCCGCCGTCGAGCAGTTGATGATCGTCGGCTCGCAGGCCGACGTGCCCGTCTACAGCGAGGGCCTCGGCGACCCGGTCGAGATCGCGCGCAACGGCGTGAAAGCCGCCAAGGGCGAGGGCGCCGACGTCGTCATCGTCGACACGGCGGGACGCCTCCACATCGACCAGGCCATGATGGCCGAGATCAAGGACATCGCCAAGCGCATCAAACCCGACCAGGTGTACCTCGTCTGCGACGCCATGACCGGCCAGGACGCCGTCACCAGCGCCAAGGAGTTCAACGCCGCCCTGGAACTGGACGGCGTGATCCTGACGAAACTGGACGGCGACGCGCGCGGCGGGGCGGCGCTCTCGGTGAAAGCCGTCACCGGCAAGCCGATCAAGTTCGTCGGCACGGGCGAGAAACTGGACCGGCTGGAACCGTTCCACCCGGACCGCATGGCCGGCCGCATCCTCGGCATGGGCGACGTGGTGAGCCTCGTGGAGAAGGCCCAGCAGAGCGTCGACGCCGACGAGGCCGCACGGCTCCAGGAGAAGTTGCGCAAGGCCGAGTTCGGCCTCGACGACTTCCTCGGCCAGATCCGCCAGATGCGCAAGATGGGGCCGATCAAGGAAATCATGTCGATGATTCCCGGGATGGGGTCGGCCATGAAGGACCTGCCCGTGGACGAGCGGGAACTCGACCAGACGGAGGCGATCATCAACTCGATGACGCCCGCGGAACGCCAGAAACCCGACCGCATCGACGCCTCCCGCCGGCGGCGGATCGCGCGCGGCTCCGGCACCGAGCCGCAGGACGTCTCGAGCCTCGTCAAATCGTTCGGCCAAGTCCGCGACCTCATGAAACAGATGCAGGGCCAGGGCGTGTTCGGCAAGGGCCGGGCAGCCGTGGCCCAGCAGATGTCGCAGATCGACCTCTTCGGCCCGCAGCGCAAGAAACGCCAGCGCTCCAAGCGCAAGAAGGACAAGCGGAAGAGCCGCGGCAAGAAACGGTCGCGGTGAGGGTGAGAGGAAAGCCTTGAGGTCCCGCCCAGAAAGGGCCCCTTGACTTACTGTAAATTTCGTATAGATTTACAGAAAGGGGCTGGCTGGTTAAGGTGGGCCGTTTCTGGAGCACATTTTGGGGGTGCTGGCCGGTGCGACTACCAGAGAAGCCGCCGGAGTTTTCTGGGCTTTTTAAAAAGGGCGATTTGCTGGCCCGACTGGCCTCTTCAGATGACGTCAATGCGATCAGACTGGATGCGGATGCCAAGTACGTGCATTGGGACAAGTTCCGGCATCGCTACACGGCTCCGCAGGGATTCGCCTTGGAGGATGTCTGGCGTTACGTGCGGCTTCTTCGAATGTCTCGGTTGCGCCGTCTCCCGCTGGTCTCGCCGGATGGGCGGCCATTCCGCTATTCTATCCCCGACTGCTTGCACAGAGACCTTGTGTTCGTAGACCAGTGGGCCGCGGGGCAATTCTCGATGGTCGAGCCGCGATCCCTGGATCGCGCAGAAAGTGATCGGTATCTCGTCAGTTCCCTTATGGAAGAAGCCATTACGTCCAGCCAACTCGAGGGGGCTGCCGTTACTCGTCCCCAGGCGAAGGAGATGTTGCGCACGGGGAGAAAACCCCGTGACGTGTCGGAACGGATGATCCTCAACAACTACAGGGCTATTCTCGAGTTGCGTGACCTCAAAGAAGAACCTCTCACGGCGGACATGATTCACCAACTCCACCGGATTATTACCGATGGGACGCTTAGAGATTCCAACCAGGCAGGGCGGTTCCGGCTACCATCCGATCCGGTGCACGTAGTCGATGATCGCGATTCCTCCATCATTTACACGCCTCCCCCGGCTGAAGATTTGGAGGAACGTGTGACCCGGCTCTGCGAATTCGCCAACGACACCAGCGAGAAGGAGTTTGTGCACCCGGTCATTCGCGCGGTTCTCCTCCATTTTTGGCTGGCTTATGAACACCCGTATGCGGATGGGAATGGCAGGACGGCGCGGGCGTTGTTCTACTGGTATTTGCTCCGCTCGGGTTACTGGCTCATGGAATACCTTTCGATTTCCGCGGGGCTTGTCAAGGCATATGCCAAGTACCCCCGGGCTTTTCTCTATACCGAGACCGACGAAGGGGACACGACGTACTTTCTGGTTTTTCAATTGCGAATCATCCGGCGTGCTCTGGACGCCCTTCGCCGTTATATAGCCCGCAAACAGCGCGAGACTGCCGAAATGGCGGCGCTTCTAAAAAACAGGCCCGATTTCAACTACAGGCATCAGGCCCTTTTGCGCCACGCCCTGAAGCACCCGGGGATGCTTTACACGTGCAAGTCCCACGCGAACTCGCACCGGGTCACGGTCCAGACGGCAAGAACCGACCTGCTTCACCTTGCCAAAGCCGGTTTCCTCGAAAAATCCAGGCGGGGACGTGAACTGATCTTCCTCGCCCCGGGAGATCTGGAACGCCGGATTCGCTCCGGCGAAGGGAAGTAGGGTTTTACTCGCTACTGCCCCGATTCGGCCCCTTCGGCTCTCCGCTGGAGTGGTCCTTCCGGATGCTGGAAAGGCCGGCCGCATGCGAATCGCCTACGGCGTTCACGGGTACGGCCGGGGGCACGCCATGCGGGCGGCGGCCGTCCTGCCGGACCTTTCGCGCCGGCACGAGGTCCTCGTCCTTGCCGGCGGCGACGCCTATGCCGCCCTCGCCGGCGACCGCCCCGTCGTCCGCATCCCCACGCTGCGGTATCACGAGAAGCGGCCGGGCAAACGGTCGGCGTATCTGACGCTCAAGCGGAACCTCCCCGCAGCCCTCGACCTCCTGCTCGGCGGGCCGGGCGTCGCGATGGTCCGCGAGGCGATGGAGGACTTCCGGCCGGAGGTGCTCGTCTCGGACTCGGAGGGCTGGACCCATCGGGCCGCCCGGGCCCTCGGCGTGCCGCGCATCAGTTTCGACCACTTCGGCGTCCTCGTCTACTGCCGCTGGCCGATGGGGCCGATGCAGCGGTTCGTCAACCGGGCGGAGGCGGCCGTCTACAAGGCCCTGGTGGCCCGTCCGGACCGGTCCATCGTGGCGAGTTTCTACGAGCCGCCCACCGCGTGCGACGACGTGACCGTCGTGGGGCCCGTGCTGCGGCCGGTGGTCCGCGAGGTGACGCCCGAGGCGGGCGACTTCCTGCTCGTCTACTTCAGCCATCCGCGGCGGTACTACCGGCCGACGGTGGAGGCGGCCCTCAGGGAGGCGGGCGTGCCGGTCACCGTCTACGGCGCCCCGCGCGACGGGACCGACGGGCCGCTGACGTTCCGGCCGCTCGCGAACCGGCCGTTCGTCGAGGACCTGGCCCGGTGCCGGGCGGTCTTCGCCACGGCCGGCAACCAACTCATCAGCGAGGCGCTGCATTTCGGCAAGCCGATTCTCGCCCTGCCGGAGGATTCGCTGGAGCAGCGGCTGAACGCGGCGATGGTCCAGCGCATGGGGGCGGGGATGCGGACGTCGCTCCGGCGGTTCTCCGCCGCCGCGCTGCGCGCCTTTCTCGAACGGACCGACGAGTTCCGCCAGCGCCTGCGGACGGACGCCTCGGCGGCCGGCCCGTCCCGCGACGGCGCCGCCGAAGCCGTCGCCGCCATCGAACGCTACGCCGAGGCGTTGGCGGGGCACTGAGGCGGGATTGGGTGGCTTTTGGCGGATCGGTTTTTAACGCAGAGCCCGCGGAGAGCGCAGAGGACGGCAGGCAACGACGCGCGGCGTGCACTCAGCGCGGCGCCCAGGACTGGACACCGCGCGCCTCATTTTCGAATCGCCAGGACCACAAGGTTGCCCTTCATGTCCTTGACGGCCACCAGGCCGTCCGCGACGGCGGGGTGGGGATAGCACGTCGCCCGGAAGAGGTTCTCGGCCTTGCCGAGTTCGGTGTACGCGTCGGCCATGGCGTCGATGAGGACGAGCCGGCCCTCGCCGAAGGCGATGAGCCGGTCGTCGCCCGCGGTCACGAGGCACGAGCCGTGGCCGAACCGGCCGCCCTGCCACAGCCGCCGGCCCGTCGCCAGGTCCAGACACATCGCCGACCCGTTGACGAGGAACACGCGGCCCTTGTAGACGACGGGCGAGGCGACCTTGGCGTGGTCGCGGACGCGCCACCGCTCTTTCAGGCCGCCGAGGCTCACCTCGAAGCACGCCGTCCGGCTCACGTTGTAGTCGGACGTGACGACCAGGAACTGCTTCCACGCGGCGGGGGTGGCGATGTTGTTGGCGAAGTCGGTCGTCCAATCGATCGTGCCGACGGTCTTGCCCACGTGGCCGGGGTCGGTCCGAAGGACGAGCACTTTCCGCAGGGCGAGGGTCGCGAGGCACGCCGCGCCGCCCACGGTCATCGGGGCCGGGCCGCCCGTGTGGCCCGAGAGGATCGTCGCCTCGGACCGCCAGACGGGTTTGCCGGTCCGCTTGTCGAACGCGATGACGGTACCCTGGGACGAGCCGACCTCCACGACGATCGTCCGGCCCCGGAGCAGCGGCGACTGGGGGTACCCGTACTCGCGGCGTCCTTGGCCGACGTCCGGCTTCTTCGGGACGGGGAACGTCTCGTACAGGTTGAGGCCCCAGACGGGCCGGCCGCTTGCGCGGGCGTTCCAGCAGGCCAGGTGGCCGTCCGTGCTCAGCGTGTAGAGGTAGCCGGTCTCGGCGTCGAACGTGGGGGTGGACGACGGTCCGCCATACTGGCCGAGGTCGCCGGCCCGCTGACGGCTGTGGTATCGGCAGGGGTAGTTGCGTCGCCAGAGGCGCTTGCCGGTGCGGGCGTCGAGACACCACACGAGGTCCTGACCCGTCGGGTTGGAGCGGACGTTGCCGGGGCCCTTCCATCCCATGACGTACAGCCGGCCCTCGGCGAGGATGGGGGAGGTGCAGCCGACGCCCACGTCCATGTCCCACAGGCGCCGGGGCGGCCAGCCGGACGGATGGCCGGACGATTCCGGCGTGACGCCGGTGTGGTCCGGGCCGCGCCACTGGGGCCAGTCGGCGGCGGGAGCGGCCGTAGCGGCGGCGAGGAAAACGAGGGCCGCCACGGCGGCCCGTGTCGCGAGATGACGGCGGGTCATGGACGGCCTTTCGTTCGCGTGCCCCCGAGGAGCCGGGTGGCATGGTCACCCGACTTTGGGTGACCATGCTCATTCGCATGTGGAGCGGCGGCCCTTGGCGCCCCCGCCCAAGATGTGCCAGGCGCGGTGGGTACGGAGACCCACCGCGCTCTCAGCATTCTCCATGGCCACGACAAGCGTGGCCATGCCACCCGCCGTGCCGCGGTGCGTTGGGCATCAGGGTATCAAACGGCCGGAGGCGTGCAAGGTTCCGCGGGGGCTGGCGTCGCCGGTTCCCGCCCGTACCGCTTGCATCCCCCGTCGCCGCGGTTTAGGATACGCACCGGCCAATGCAAAAGGAAAGGCCCGTGAGTCTCGTGAGTCCCATTGCGCGCATGGGCGCCCGCACCGCCGACGCGGTGGGCGAGTTGGGCCAGTTCGCCCTGTTCGCCCTGCGGATGGTCCGGTGGATCGTGACGGACGGCACACGGTGGCGGCTGCTCCGGCCGCAACTGTACGAGTGCGGCGTACGGAGCATGCCGGTCATCGTCGTGACGGGGGCGTTCGTCGGCATGGTGCTGGCGGTGCAGTCGTACCGGCAGTTCGAGGCCATCGGCCGGGGCGCCTGGAGCGGGGCGGTCATCAACATCTCGGTCGTCAAGGAACTCGGGCCGGTGCTGGCGGGGATCATGATCGCCGGCCGGGTGGGCGGGGCGCTGGCGGCCGGGCTGGGGACGATGAAGGTGACCGAGCAGATCGACGCCCTCCGGGCCATGGGGGCCGACCCGATCCGGTACCTGGTGGTCCCGCGGTTCCTGGCGTGTTTTCTCCTGATCCCGTTCCTGACGATCTACTGCGACTTCGTCGGCATCATGGGCGGGTACCTCGTGATCTGGGGCTACGGCGCCGACCCGCACGAGTACTGGGTCCACTCGGCCGACGTGGTCGAGAATTGGGATATCTTTATGGGGGTGATCAAGAGCGCGTTCTTCGGTGCGGCCATTGCGCTGATCTCCTGCTTCAAGGGGTTCCAGAGCCGGCAGGGCGCCGAGGGCGTCGGCCGGGCCGCCACCGAGGCGTTCGTGCTGTCGTTCATGGCCATCCTCATCCTGGACCTGTTCCTGATCCTGCTGATGCGCGGGATCTACGATTCGATCTGGGGCCAGTTCACCATTTTCCTATGAGCGACGGCGACCGCCAATCCGCCCCCGACGACCGCCGCGGCGGCGCGCCCGGCCCGGCGTCCTCGGCCGAGGCCCACCCGGCCGCGCAGGCCGGCGACGGGCCCCTCATCCGCCTCCAGGGCGTTACGAAACGCTTCGGCGACCACACCGTGTTCGAGGACCTGACCCTCGGCTTCCGCCGCGGCGAGACGGCCGTCGTCCTGGGCGCCAGCGGCGTGGGCAAGAGCGTCATGCTGAAACTCATCCTCGCGCTGCTCGCGCCCGACGCCGGCCGCATCTTCATCGAGGACACCGAGATCACCGGCCTGGGCGAGCGGGCCCTGATCCCCATCCGCCAGCGGTTCGGCATGGTGTTCCAGGGGGCAGCCCTGTTCGACTTTCTGACCGTCTACGAGAACGTGGCGTTCGCCATCCGCGAGCACAAGGACTGGCCGGAGGACCGGGTCCGCCAGACCGTGGCCGAGAAACTCGCCATGGTCGGTCTGGAGGGCACCGAGGACCTCCTGCCGGAGGAACTCTCCGGCGGGATGCGCAAACGCGTCGGCCTGGCCCGCGCCATCGCCATCGACCCGGAGGTCATCCTCTACGACGAGCCCACCACCGGCCTCGACCCCGTCACCGCCGACACGATCAACTCCCTCATCGTCCGGTGCCAGGAGCACCTGCAGACCACCTCCATCGTGGTGACCCACGACATGGCCTCCGCCTACAAGGTGGGCGACCGCCTGGTCATGCTGCACCAGGGGCGGCTCATCGCCGACGGCGCGCCGGAGGCGATCCGCAACCATCCGGACATCCGCGTCCAACAGTTCATCCACGGCGACGCGAGCCTGACCGCATCGCCGAACGAAGGAGCGCAGGCATGAACGACCGCAAACACATCATCGTGGGGCTGTTCGTGCTGGGCGGCCTGATCGGGCTCGGCACCCTCATCATCTGGTTCGAGGGCGTCAGCCACCTGATCCGCGGCGGGTACCAGGTGCGGGCCCATCTGCCCACCGCCAAGGGCATCCGGACCGGCAAACGCGCCCACCTGGACGGCATCGAGATCGGCGACGTCACGGACATCACGAGCAGCCAGCCCACGCGGCCGGGCGTCTGGCTCCACATGCGGATCAACCCGGAGGCCCGCATCCCCCGCAAGGCCCGGTTCGTGGCCCAGCAGACGATGACCGGCGACGTGTTTCTCGACTTCGAATCGCCCGACGAAACCACGGCGGATCACGCGACCGACGGAACGGCGACGGTGATCGGCACGCTGAAACCGCCCAGCCTCCTGCCCGAAGACGTCATGCAGCAGGTATACGACGCGATGCGCAAAATCGAAGACGTCGAAACCCTGGTCGCCAACCTCACAGAACTGACCGAACCCCGCACCCTCCAGGACGTGGAGGCGGGCAAGCAGCGAAACCTCTGGACCACCCTGGCCCAAATCGAGGTCACGGCCAAGAGCGTCGAGCACCAGTTGACCGGCAAGGAGACCGAGAAAGGCCTCGGCCGGCTGCTCGTCCAGGCCAACGAGGCCGCCGGCGAACTCCAAAAGACCCTCAAGCAGGCCCGGACCACGCTTGCCGAGGCCGACAAGGCCCTCGCGACCGTCGGCGAGGCCGGCAAGACCGTCACCGACCTCGGCAAGAAGGGCGAGGCCATGCTCACCAAGGGCGACGCGCTGCTGGCGAAACTCGACAAGGCCGCCGAGGGGGCCGATACCTTGCTGGCGAATCTCAATGCGACCGTCACCGACGGCAAGGGCACCATCGGCCGGCTTATGACCGACGACGAGTTGCACCAGGCCCTCCTCACCCTCGTCCGCAGCCTCAAGGAGATGTCCGACAACACCAACCGCCTCGTGACCCTGTGGCGGGAGGAAGGTGTCCTGGCCAAGGAAGGCAAGTAGGCCGCGGCGCGCCGCGGCTTACCCCCGCATTGCCGCGCGGCGGCCCTCCCGGGCCAGTGCGCTTGAGAACAGGGGGGTGAAGTCGGCGCGGCGGGTCAGGAGACCCGCCGCGCGGGAATCCGTAGCATTGCAGCCTCCCCATAAGGAACGTGACCATGTCCGAGATCCACCTCGCCTTCCTCGGTGCCGGAAACATGGCGGAGGCGATTGCGCGGGGGCTCGTCTCGGCCGGCGTCCTGGACGCCGGGGCGATGCTCGCCTGCGACGTGGCCGAGGCCCGCCGCTCCCACTTCCAGCAGGCCCTCGGCATCGACGCCACCGCCGACGCCGCCGACGCCGTCGACCGGGCCCCGACGGTGCTCGTGGCCGTCAAGCCCCAGCAGTTCGACGACGCGCTCGGGCCCGTGGCCGAGGCGTTCGGGCCGGAGAAACTCGTCCTGACGATCTGCGCCGGCGTGACGACGGTCCACGCCGAGGAGGTCCTCGCCGCCGGTACTCGCGTGGTCCGGGCCATGCCGAACACGCCGATGCTCGTCGGGCGGGGGATGGCGGCCATCTGCCGCGGCGCCGCCGCCACCGACGCCGACCTCGCCACGGCCGAACGCCTCCTCGGCGCCGCCGCCGAGGTGCTCACCGTCTCGGAGGACCTGATGGACGCCGTGACGGCCGTCTCGGGCTCCGGGCCCGCCTACTTCTTCTACGTGGCGGAACTCCTGGCCGAGGCCGGCGTCGCGGTCGGCCTGGCGGAGGAGGACGCCCGGCGCCTCGCCCGCGTCACGTTCGAGGGCGCGGCGCGCCTGATGGCCGAGACCGGCGAGGACCCCGCCGCGCTGCGCGAAAAGGTCACGAGCCCCGGCGGGACGACCGAGGCCGCCCTGGCGATGATGGACGCGATGGGACTCCGGAAGACCCTGACCGAAGCCGTCCGCGCCGCCCGCGACCGGGGGCGGGAGTTGGGGCGGTAACGCGATTTCGGATTGCGGATTTGGGATTTCGGATGGGGTGTCGGTCGAGCCGGCTGCGTTTCGCGCCGCGCCCCTTACTCTGCCGCTGCACGCAGCGCCTCCGCCACGTCGAACGGGTCCGCCGAGACGACGCTCGAGGCGTACAGTTCCATCCCGCCCCAGTCGGTCGTCCGCGACGATGGGTCGCCCCGGTCCACCAGGTACACGAGCGTCGGGAACCCGTCCCACGCGGGGTCCGGCTCGCCGAGCGGCGGCGTGTGGACGGCCAGGTTAAACGACTCGACGCCGAGCGCGGCGTACGTCTTCAGGGCCCGCCAGACGGCCCGCGGCAAATCCGCGTCATCGTACGACGGGGCCACCAGCACGAGTTCCCGTTCCTTCACTGGCGTCAGGTGCGCTAGCGTCGACACCCTTCCGCACCGGTCCGCGAGGCCCAGCGCCTCGTGCACCGCCACGAGGTCCTCAAAGTAGTCGGCGTCGTGCTCCGCCCGGTAGGCCCGGGCGTCGCGCCGCAGCCGTTCGACCCTGGCGTAGTGGAAGGCCCGGCCGACGACCATCTGCGCATGGCCATGGATGATGCTCGCCCCGGCCTTCCACAGGCAGTTCCACATGAGGAGGAAGTACCGGGCCTCGGGGTCGGCCTCGTGGGCCCGGTCGGCCCAGGCCCGGGCGGTGCCGAAGAGGTCGGCGACCTCCTCCGGCTGGAAGGCGTCGGTCCGGAAGCGGAGCGGGTCGTGGTCCTCGAAGATCACCAGCCCGTGCCAGCCGTCGTACGCCGCGACGTTGGCGGCGGTCTTTTCGCCGATGCGGCCGAAGGCATTGGCGGGCGTCAGGTCCATCGGCCGGCAGAACGGCCCGCCGCGGCTGGCCTCGACCTCGTCGGACAGGTCCGTCGCCTCGGTCGCGTCGAGCGGCCGGGAGGCCCGGACCGCGTTGAAGAGCGTCGCCTGGCCCGTCACGCGATTGGCGACGTGTGTGACGGGTTGGGCGCGGATGGCGGCCAGCACGTCCTCGGCCGTGGGACCGAGGTACCGGAACGTCTTGGCGATCCAGCCCTCCATCGCCTCGGGCGGATCGACCCGGGCAGTGGACTGATTCAGCACGTACAGCCGGTCGAACCGGACCCGGTCCTCGGGCTCCAGGCCGGCGACGGCCTCGTCGAGGTGCGTGATGCGCGGCGGCATGGAGACTCCTTGGTGTATGGGCGCGGCGGTGCAAGCCGCGAAAGGCGCGCGGCGCCTCAGGCCAAAGCGTTCAGCACCGGCATGAGATACTCCTTGACGACGACCTCCCACGACATCTGCCGGGCCAGGCCGTACCCGTCCGTGATGAGCCGCTGGTGCGCCTCCTCATTGCGGGGCAGGCGATCGAGCACCTCCGACGCCACGCGATGGGCCTCGGATTCCTCGGCCTTGTCGCGTTCGGTGGAGCCGATGGCGAGGGCGTTGTCGAGCGTGGCCTCGCCGTCGGGCAGCATGGTGTAGTCGGCCACGAGGATGTTGGGCACGTCCTTGCCGCCGGTCACCCGCTCGACGAACCCCGCGCACCCGCAGACGTTGGTGATGACGCACAGGCCGCCGAACGAGAGCGGTTCGAGTTGGGCGATGCCGAACGGTTCGTAGATCGACTGGCCGAACTCCAGGTCCGCGCCCTTGCGGATATCGAGGAAGTCCATGTCCTCCGGCATCTTCTGGCCGCACGCCCCCGTCGACCAGCCGAACTGGTTGACGAGGATGACCTTGATCTGCCGGGCGCAGGCGTTAAATTTCTGCATATGCACGTAAAAGTCCGCCTCGCCGCCGGAGAGGTCCGGGTACCCCTCGCGGTGGGCGACAGGCCAGGCGTAGCGGTCCTCCATGTCGAGGACCTCGTGCCCTTTGCGCGGGGCGCCCAGTTCACTCGAGAGCAGGAAGTACACGCCCGTTTCGCCGGTCTCGCGGAACCGCCGCTCCAGGTGCCACAGGACCTTGAGGTCGCGCCACAGGCCCTTCGACAGGGCCATCCGCGTCACGTGCGAGAAGACGTGGTCCGGACGGTACTCCAGCAGCGCCTCGGCGTAATCCTGGAGCCGGCCCTTCGACTGGGCCACGTCCGCCGCCGCCACCTCGTACGCCGGCACGCCGTTGTAGACGAGGGCGAGGCGCTGGTCGGCGAAGTCGGCGGCCAGGAACTTCATCTCGTTCAGCACGTGGTCGCCCACGCACAGAATCGCGTCGCAGAACCGGCTGGCCGAAACCAGCGCGTGCTTGAAGAACGGGGCCTGGAGGCCGAAGACGTCCTCGACGAACTTGCCCTTCTCCATCGCCCGCTCGAGCACGTTGTAGAACATCGTGTCGTGGCCGGGATGGCCCTCCACGATCCGCCGCATCGTCGCCACCTCGTGGGCGTAGAACGCCGTCCGGTACCGGTCGTCGCCGGACGCGATGGCCACGAGCGCCAGCGGCATGCCCATGAACTCGTGGGCGAGGATAACCGCGGGGTCGCCCTCGTGGGCGCCGATGGCCTCCATCGCCGCCAGCCCCGGCCCCGCCAGCCGGACGTACTGCTCGTACTCCCACGTGCGGTACAGGTCGCTGCGGATGCCGAACCGCTCGTACAGCAGGGCCTTGACCTCGCCGAGGCGGTCCAGATTGGCCCGGCCGACGTCGATCAGCAGGACCTCCGGCCGGCTCTCGACGCCGGTCGTCCTGTCGCGGAACAGCCGCCGACCGTAGGCCAGGCCCACGCCCCACTCCTCCTGGATCGGCCGGAACCGCTCGGCGTAGCCGTCCGTGTCGATGCCGTCGAAACTGGAGTAGTACACCTCGCCGCGGTCGGCCAAAAGGGCCGCCGCGTGCGCGTCGCCGGTCGCCACAAGGATGGACCGTTCGATGCCCGCGTTGTAGGCCTCGGCGGTGAAGAATCCCTGGAGGACGGCCCCGATGCCGCCCACCTTCTGGACGGCCTCGTGCGTGACGTGAATCAGCGTGGTCATCGGCTTCCCTTTACCGCACTGGCGGCGGTGGCCCCCCGGCAACGGCATGCGCCTACTCTATCGACAAGGCGACGGGCGGACTTGCTCGATTCCGCCCCTTCTCCCCTCGCGTTGGGTGCCACTGGCGGCTTGCCCGCCAGTGCGCCCCCGCGCGCCGGACACACTCACTGGCTGACAAGCCGCCAGTGGCACCCTGCGCGACGCGCCTGCGTTACGCCTCCTGTGCCATGAGGTTCCCCGCCCCGTCGGCAAGCATCGCCTCGGCGAGTCCCCGGCCGAGCGCCTGGGCGTCCGTCGCGTCGCCCTCGACCGACCGCCGCAGCCACTGCCGACCGTCCGGCGAGAGAAGGTACGCCTCCAGGTGGAGCCCGCCGTCGTCGCCCACGCGGCCGAGGACGCCGATGGGCGTCCGGCACCCCGCCCCGAGCCGCAGAAGCACCGCCCGCTCGGCCGTCACCGCCAGCCGCGTCGGCACGTGATCGACCGCGGCGATGCACCGTCGGACGGCCTCGTCGCCGGCGCGGTATTCCAACCCCAGGGCCCCCTGCCCGGCCGCCGGCACGACCGTCTCCGCGGGCAGCGGGACGGCCCGGGCGTCCTCCACCGCCAGCCGCGCCAAGCCCGCCATCGCCAGGACCGTGGCGTCGCAGAGGCCATCGGCGAGTTTCCGGAGCCGCGTGTCGACGTTGCCGCGCAGATCCGCCATCGCCAGGTCCGGCCGGGCCGCCAGGAGCATGGCCTGGCGCCGCGGACTGCTCGTGCCGACGGTCGCCCCGGCCGGCAGGTCCGCCAGATCCACACCCTCCGGCGTCAGGAGCGCGTCGCGCGGGTCCGCACGGACCGGGACGGCGGTGGCCACGGTCAGGCCGTCGGCCACGCGCGTGGGCACGTCCTTCAGGGAATGGACGGCCAGGTCGATCCGCCCGGCCGCCAGGGCCTGCTCCAGTTCCTTGACGAAGAACCCGACGCCCGGCAGGCGGGCCAGCGGCGTGGCCCGGTCGCGGTCGCCGGTCGTGCGGACCGTTTCGATGTGGATGTCCAGGTCCGCCTGGGCGGCCCGCAGCGCCTCGGCCACCTGGCCCGTCTGCCGGCGGGCCAGCCGGCTGCCGCGCGTCCCGATTCGAAGCACGTTCCCCATGACCGCGCCAGCATAGGGTCCGCCGGGCCGGCCTTCAAGCACTTGGGCAGGTTTCAGTTGACGCGGCGAGGCCCGGCGCGCGACACTCGCCGCCCGGGGAGCACGTCCATGGCCGAGACCGACCGTCCCATCCTGGTGACCGGCGCCTCGGGGTTCGTCGGTCGGCGGGTGGTGGTCCATCTGCGGGAGGCCGGCGTCCGAGTCCGCGCGCTGGTCCGCCCGACCTCGTCCCGCCGGATGGAGGACACCGAGACCCTGGAGATCGCCGACGGCGACATCCGAAGCGCCGACGCCGTCGCCGACGCCGCCCGCGGCGCGGGCGCCTGCATCCACCTCGTCGGCATCCTGCGCCAGCGCGGCGAGGCCACCTTCGAGGCCGTTCACACCCGCGGGACGCAGCACGTTGTCGCCGCCTGCCGCGAGGCCGGCGTCCGCCGGCTCATCCACATGAGCGCCCTGGGCGCCGAGCGCGGCATCGACACGCCCTACTTCCGCACGAAGGCGGCGGCGGAGGCGGCGGTCCGCGAATCCGGCCTCGACTGGACGATCCTCCGCCCCAGCGTCATCCACGGGCCCGAGGGCGATTTCATGATCCAGATGGCCCGGATGGTCGCCCGGCCGGGCCCCGTCCCGCTCGTCGGCCACGGGCTCCAGGTTATCCAACCCGTGTGGGTGGAGGACGTGGCCGGCATCGCGGCGGCGGCCCTGGACCGCGGCCGGACGGTCGGCCGGGCGTACCCGATCGGCGGGCCGGACGTGCTGACCCTGCGGGCGTTCTACCGGACGCTGGCGCGCGTCCTCCTGGGGCGCGAGAAGAGGCTTCTGCCCGTGCCGCGCATCGCCGTGCGGGCCGGGGCGTGGGTGATGGCGCATCTCGTCTCGGATCCGCCGGTCACGCCGGACGAGTTGCGGATGCTTGAGGCCGCCCGCCCGTGCGACACCGAACCCGTCGCGCACGATTTCGATAGGCATCCGGCCGCCTTCGAGGATACACTGAAAGGGTACGCCGAGGAGTTGAAGGCGGCGGCCGGCATCGACTGATATCGGCCGTCGATCGAACGTCCCCGCAGCGCAGGAGGAACCATGACCGACGAGCAGATTACCGAACTGATGGCCGACATCGATACCCTGGGCAAACTGGTCACCGGGCTGTACGCCCTCGTGGTGGTGGTCGGGCTGTACCTGGCGTGGAGTCTGCGGAAGATCGCGAAGAACCAGGTGGACTCGGCCAAGTTGCTCCAGCAGGCGACCGCCCGTCTCGAGAAGGACATCGGCGCCCAGGGTTAGTGCTGCAACGCTACGTCTGGATGGAGCGCGGTGGGTCTCCGCACCCACCGCCAGCAATGCGCTTGTAGCGTTGTCGTGCCAAGGCGAGATGCCATGCTGGACCTGGCCGTCCTTCGGGCCGAACCGGCGCGCGTGAAGGCGGCCCTGGCCCGCCGCGGCGTGTCGGCCGAGGCGGTCGACGCCGCCGTCGACCTCGACCGCCGGTGGTGCGCCCGGCAGGAGGTGCGCGAGGCGCTGCGGACCCGCCGCCGGCGCATCAGCGACGAGGTCGCCCGCCAAAAGGACGGGGCCGAGGCCGACGACGCCGAGACGGAGGCCCCGGACCTCGTCCGCGCCGGCCGCCGCGCCGCCCGCGACCTGAAGGCCGTCGAGGGCGCCATGCGCGATCTTGCGGCCCGGCGGAAGGCGGCGCTGCTGGCCCTGCCGAACCTGCCCGGCACCGACGTGCCGGACGCCCCGCCGGCCGCGGACCCGTCCGGCCCCGCTTGGCCGCACGCTTTCCCGCCGCTCCCCCATTGGGACCTCGTCCAGATGCTGCACCTGGCGGAACCCGCCCACGGTGCGGGCAGCGGCTTTCTCCTGTGGCGGGGGATGGGGGCCCGTCTGGTGCGCGGGCTCGTGCGGTTCATGCTCGATGTCCACACGGAAAAAGGCGAACGGGAGGAGGTCCGCGCCCCGCCTCTGGCGACGCGCGAGGCCTTGACGGCCTCGGCCCATCTGCCGACGCTGGAGCGAATGCTCCTGGAGGTCGGCGGGGCGGGCCGTGACGCCCCGAGCCGCGAACGTGAGCATGAGGAGGAGCGCGGCGGGTCTCCGCACCCGCCGCGCGATACCAAAGGCGAGCGCGGTCGGTGCGGAGACCGACCGAGCCACACCCACCGCCGCCCCGGCGACGCCGACCTCTTCCTCGCCCCCCGGGCCGAGCCGCACCTGGCCACGCTCTATGCCGGCACCGTCCTGGAGGCCGACCGGCTGCCGGTCCGGCTCGTGGTGGAAGCGACGGCCCTTCGCCGGGCGCCGCACGGCGGCGGGGCCGGAGGACGGGGGCTGCTGCGGCTGGCGGCATTTCCGACGGTCGAGGTCTACGCGCTCTGCCGACCCGAAGAGAGCGACGACGAACTCCAGCGGGCCGTCGCCGGGGCCGAGACGGTTCTCGAGCGGCTCGGCGTGGCCCATCGCCGGCGGGTCCGGGCCGCAACGGACCTCTCCCACGCCGCCGCCCGGATGGTGAGCCTCGACGTGTGGTGCCCGGGGCTGCCGGTGGAAGAAGACAAGGCGGAGCGCGGCGGGTCTCGGCACCCGCCGCGCGATGCCCACGGCGGGCGCGGCCGCTGGGTAGAGGTGGCGGCCCTGTCGTCGTTCACGGATTACCAGGCCCGGCGGGCGGGGACGGAGTACCGCGGTGAGGACGGGCAGACCCGCCTCGTCCACACGGTGGGCGGGGCGGCCGTCGCCGTCCCGCGGCTGCTGGCCGCCCTCCTCGAAACGGGCCAGCAGGCCGACGGCTCCGTCCGCCTGCCGGCGGCGCTGGCGGCGGAGATGGGGGTGAGCGTGCTCGGGGCGACGTAGCGCGGCGGGCGCGGCGCACGGGGGGTGCCACTGGCGACTTGCCCGCCAGTGCGACCAGCCATCCGGGTACCACTGGCTGACAAGCAGCCCGTGGTACCCGGCGCATGCTTTCGCGACAGCGCGAAAGCATGCCACCCGCGGAATGTCGTTGAAACACGTCCCGCCGGGCGGTACTATCTTCGATTCAACGTTCAAGGTTCGAAGTTCAAGGGTGGCCGGGCCGCCACGCCGTTTCGCCGCTTGCTTTGAACCTTGAACCTGCAACCTTGAACTCGTGGAACCCCCATGGCCAACCCGTACAAACCGACGCTCAACCTGCCGAAGACCGATTTCCCCATGCGCGCGAACCTGGTCCAGCGCGAACCCGCCATCCGCCAGCGGTGGGAGGAGACGGACCTCTACGGCCGCATCCGGGCCGCCGACCATCCCGAGGGCCGGTACGTCCTCCACGACGGGCCGCCGTACGCCAACGGCGACATCCACATCGGCACCGCCGTCAACAAGGTCCTGAAGGACCTGGTGGTCAAATACAAGACGATGCAGGGGTACGACGCCCCGTACATCCCCGGGTACGACTGCCACGGGCACCCGATCGAGCACGCCGTCCGCAAGGCGCTGGGCCGGAAGGCGGCCGAGATGCCGGTCACGGACATCCGCAAGCGGTGCGAGGCGTACGCCCGCGAGTTCGTCGAAAAACAGAGCGAGCAATTCAAATTGCTCGGCGTCCTGGGACGGTGGGAGCAGCCGTACCTGACGCTCGATCCCGGGTACGAGCGGCGCGAGATGGAGACGCTGGCGAGCCTCGCCGATGCCGGCCTCATCCACCGCCAACTGCGGGCCATCCACTGGTGCGCCACGTGCGAGACCGCCCTGGCCGAGGCCGAACTGGAGTACGAGGACGAGACCGGGCCGAGTTTGTACGTCCTGTTCGCCCTCACAAACGAGGCCGCCGACCGCCTGCCGGATCCGCTCGCGGGCGGGCCCGTCCACCTCATGATCTGGACGACCACGCCGTGGACGCTGCCGGCGAACCTCGCCGTGGCCGTCCATCCGGACTACCGCTACGCGGCCATCCGCTACACGAAGGACGGCAAGGAGACCGTGGCGATCGTGGCGGAGGACCTCGTCCCGACGGTCGCCGAGGATGCGGGCCTCGGCGAAGTCGAGACCGTCGCGACGCTCACCGGCAAGGACCTGGCCGACCTGACGTACGCCCATCCGTTTATGGGTCCTCCGCCGCACGCCGAGGCCCGCCAAGTGTGCGTCGACCCCACGATGGTCACCCTGGAAGAGGGCACGGGCCTCGTGCACTCGGCCCCCGGGCACGGGCGCGAGGACAACCTGATGGGCCTCCGGTTCGGCATCCCCGCCTACAGCCCCGTCGACCCGCAGGGCCGGATGGACGAGACCGTCCCGGACTGGATCCGCGGCAAGACCGTCTGGGAGGCCAACCCCGTCATCGTGGAGCACCTGGCCGAGGCCGGCCACCTCGTCCATTACTCCGAAGGCCACGTGCACCGGTATCCGCACTGCTGGCGGTGCCACGAGCCGGTCATCTTCCGGGCGACCGAGCAGTGGTTCGTCGCGCTGGACAACGCGGAGTTGGACAAGAGCCTGCGGCACAAGGCGCTGGAGGCGGTGGCGGGCGTCCAGTGGGTGCCGGCGTGGACGGAGTCGCGGATCCGGGCGATGATCGAGACGCGGCCCGATTGGTGCATCTCGCGCCAGAAGGTGTGGGACGTGCCGATCCCCGCGCTCCACTGTAACCAGTGCGGCCACGCGCTCCTCACGGGCGACATGATGCGGGCCGCCGGGGCGTACTACGGCGAACACGGCTCCGGCGCGTGGTACGAGGCCGAGCCGGCCGACGTCTTCGGCGAGGTTCCCGCCTGCCCGGAGTGCGGCTCGCGCCAGTGGCGCAAGGAAACGGACGTCTTCGACGTCTGGCTCGATTCCGGCATCTCGTGGGCCGGCTCGTGCGAGGCCGAGGGGTTCGACGTGCCCGTGGACCTGTACCTGGAGGGCTCGGACCAGCACCGCGGATGGTTCCAGTCGAGCCTGATCATGGGCGTCGTGGCCCGCGGCCAGCCGCCGTACCGGACGTGCATCACGCACGGTTTCGTGGTGGACGAGGAAGGGCGGAAGATGTCGAAGAGCCGCGGCAACACGGTCAGCGTGCTCGACGAGGTCAACCGCCTGGGGGCGGACGTGTTCCGCCTGTGGGTTTCAAGCGTCGATTACGGCTACGACATCCGGGCCTCCGACACGCTCATCGCGAACCTCCAGGACGCCTACCGCAAGATCCGCAACACCCTCCGGTTCCTCATGGGGAACCTGGCGGACTTCGACGCCTCCCGGCACACCGTGAAGCCCGCGGACCTGGAACCGATCGACCGGTGGCTGGCGGCCCGGACGGAGCAACTCGTGGCGGACGTGACCGCCCAGATGGAGGCGTTCCAGTTCCACCGCGTCTACCAGTTGGTGCACCTGTTCTGCGCGAACGAGTTGAGTTCGTTTTATCTCGACGTGCAGAAGGATTGCCTGTACTGCGACGGGGCGGACTGGCCCCGCCGCCGCAGCGCCCAGACGGCGATGGCCCGGGCGGCCGACGTGCTGGTGCGGCTCATCGCGCCGATCCTCGCGCACACGGCGGAGGAGGCGTGGGCGTTTCTGCCCGCCCCGGCGGGCGGCGACCGCGCCGCCAGCGTCCACCTGGCCCGGTGGCCCGAGGTCGACGCGGGCGTCCTGGACGAGGACCTGCTGGCCGAGTGGGAATGGCTCCAGGCGGTCCGCCGCGACGCCTACGCCCTGCTCGAACGGTTCCGCGCCGGCTCCCGCTTCGACAAGCACACCGAGGCGCGGGTGGCCCTGGCGGTGGCGGACGAGAAGGAACGGGCCCGCCTCCGCGAACTCGGCGAGGCGACGCTCGCGGACCTGCTGCTGCTCTCCGAACTGCGCCTGGTGGCCCCGGACGAGATGGGCGGCCTGGCCGGCGAGGCGACGACCGCCGAGGGCGAGGGGTCGCCGCGCTTCACCGCGGCCGTCCTTCTGCCGCAGGAGTACGTCCGCTGCGAGCGGTGCTGGAACCATCGGCCGAGCGTCGGCGACGGCGACCCGGCGGACCTGTGCGACCGCTGCCGGCGGGTGGTCGCCGATGGCGCCGAGCCGCCGGCGTGAGATCGGAGGTGCCACGGACTGTCATTTCGACCGAGGCCTCGCGCAGCGAGGCCGAGTGGAGAAATCTCGCCGTGTAAACAGCGAAGCGGCAACGACCACGGCGAGATTCCTCGACTCGCTTCGCCCGCTCGGAATGACATCGCTATGTACACGCAGTAGTCGTAGCCCCAGGAGTAACCCATGACCGATACCTACCAACCCGATCCCACGCAGGAAACCCTCGACCGCTTCGAGCGGTACGTCATCGGCAACTACACGCGGCTGCCCAAGGTGGCCGTCCGCGGCGAAGGGCCGTACCTCTGGGACGCCGACGGCAACCGGTACCTGGACCTCTTCAGCGGCTGGGCGGTGACGGGCGTGGGGCACTGCCATCCGCGCCTGGTCCAGGCGATCGCCGAGCAGGCCGGCCGCCTCCTCTACATGCCGAACACGTGGTACACCGAGCCGCAGGGCCGCCTGGCCGAATGGATCGCCGAGACGGGATTCGGCGGCAAGACGTTCTTCTGCAACTCCGGGGCGGAGGCGAACGAGGCGGCGCTGAAACTGGCCCGCCTGGCCACCGCGCGCGGCAAGTACAAGATCATCACGTTCGAGAACAGTTTCCACGGCCGGACCTTCGCCGCCATCACCGCCACCGCCCAGCCGAAGTACCAGCAGGGGTTCCAGCCGCTCGTGCCGGGATTCGTCTACGCCCCGCTGAACGACATCGAGGCCGTCGAGCGCCTCGCCGACGAGGAAACCTGCGCCGTCCTGATCGAGGTCGTCCAGGGCGAGGGCGGCGTGAACCTCGTCGAGGCCGACTTCCTCCGGGCCCTCCGCGACCTCTGCGACCAGCGCGGCATGCTGCTCGTCATCGACGAGGTCCAGACCGGCGTCGGCCGCTGCGGCACGTGGTGGGGGTACCAAGCGGTCGGGAAGGCGGAACCCGCGAACGCGGAAGGCGGAGCGCGGCGTGCCGAGTCAAACGACTCCGAAAGCGGAACGGAAAATCCGGAACCGTCGGACTCGGAAGGTGCGGGCGATGACGCCCTTTTAGCCGCCACGCGAAGCGGAGCGGGCGAACCCGGCGCCGACGCGCCCCCCGCCCAATCCGAAATCCGAAATCCGCCATCCGACGTGGTTCCCGACATCATGACCATGGCCAAGCAATTGGGCGGGGGCACGGCCATCGGGGCCATGTGCGCCCGGCCGGAAGTGGCCGAGCACCTCAAGCCCGGCACGCACGCATCGACGTTCGGCGGGAACCCGCTCGCCGCCGCCGCCGGCTGCGCCGTCTTCGAGATCGTCCGCGACGAAGACCTCCTCGCCAACGCCCGGCGCATGGGCCAGTATCTCCGCCGCCGCCTGCTCGAACTGAAACAGGAGACGCCGCTCATCGCCGAGGTGCGCGGCGTGGGGCTGATGGTGGGCGTGGACCTCGCCCGGAACGGCTCGGACCTCGTGTCGGCGTGCCTCGCGAAAGGCCTGCACGTCAACTGCACCCACGAGACGGTCCTGCGCATCATGCCGCCGCTCAATATTACGCGGGAGCAACTCGACGAGGGGCTCGACATCCTCGCCGGGGCGATGCGCGCGTGGCAGCCGTAAACCACACGCGGGGTGCCACTGGCTGCTTGCCAGCCAGTGCTGCTCGCACGTCGAAACGCACTGGCGGACAAGCCGCCAGTGGCACCCGGCAGGCGTAAGGAATCTCGGGCGGTGGGCCTGAAACCCCGCCGCGCGGGAAGTTGTCGCTCGAACAAGGTGAAGCGTCATGCCAACCCGCCGCCGTGCCGCCGACCGCCTTCGCCGCGTCCGCATCACGCCGGGTTTCATCACCAACGCGGCCGGCTCGTGCCTCATCGCCGTCGGCCGGACCCGCGTGGTCTGCACCGCCACCATCGAGAACCGCGTGCCCCGCTGGCTCGTCGGCACCGGCCGGGGATGGGTGACGGCCGAGTACGGCATGCTGCCCGCCTCGGCCGGGCGGCGCATCCGCCGGCCGGGCCCCGGCGGGACGAGCAGCCGCGGCACGGAAATCCGCCGCCTCATCGGCCGGGCCCTGCGGGCCGGCATGCGCCTGGAGGCCCTCGGCGCCAGCCAGGTCATCGTCGACTGCGACGTCCTGGAGGCCGACGGCGGGACCCGCTGCGCCGCCATCACCGGGGGCTGGGTGGCCCTGGCCCGGGCCGTCGCCCGCGGACGCCGCGACGGCCGACTCCCCCCCGACACGCCCGACCCCGTGGCCGAGCAGGTCGTCGCCACCAGTTGCGGGCTCGTGGACGGCCTGGCCCTGCTGGACCTCGACTACGCCGACGACAGCCGCGCCGACGTCGACGCCAACATCGTCATGACCGCCGCCGGCCGGCTCATCGAGGTGCAGGCGTCCGGCGAGGAGGCCACCTTCTCCGGGGCGGACCTGGCGCGGCTGCTCCGCCTGGCCCGGCGGGGCTGCGAAACTCTGGCCAAGCACCAGGCCCGCGCGGTACAAAAGAACTAGAGGCCGAGTGGCCGTGCCACCCGCGCCCCAGGACGGTGCGAGCCGAAGGAAGGAGTGCGGTATGTTCGCTGCCCAGACCCGAGTCGTCACGGCGGCGGTGACGGCGGCGATGATGCTGGCCGCTCTGGCCGGCTGCCGTTCCACCGCCACCCGCACCGAGGTGCCGACGCTGACCATTGTGCTCCTGGAATACAAGGGCCCCGAGGCCCACGCCTCCGCCGACCGCCTGACCGGCGAACTCCAGAGCCAGGGCCTGGAGGAGGTCTTCGCCGTCAAGGGGCACCACCACGCCGCCGTCTGCGTCGGCCGGTTCGGATCCTGGAAAGACCCGGAAGCCGACAAGATGCTGGCCCGCGTCCGGCGCATCCGCGACGCCCAGGGCCAGTATCCGTTCGCGGGCGTCATGCTCATGCCCGTCCCCGAACCGCTGCCCGAGAATCCCTGGCCGGTGGAGGAAGCCGACGGCCAGTACACGCTCATCGTGGCGAGTTGGCAGAACCCCGGCCGCATGGCCCGCGCCCAGGCCTACGCCCGCCGGCTCCGCCAGGAGCGCTACGAGGCGTACGTGTATCACGGGCCGGTCAAGAGCACCGTGTCGGTCGGCGCCTTCGGGCCGCAGATCTTCGACGACGCCGGCAAGGTGGGCCGGCCGGACGAGCGGCCCCGCATCGTCGACCCCAACGTCACACGGCTGCAGGACGCCTTCTCGACGCTCATCCTCGAAGGCGAACCCGCCCCGGAGGAGGCGAACCTCAAACCGTACGTGGCCATTATCCCCGGCCGGCCCGAAGCCGCCACGGGGGGTGCCGCCCGCGACGTGCCGGACGCCCTGTACCGCGTCACGATCTCGCTCATCGAGACCGAGACCGGCGTCGTCGATGGCCGGCAGCGCGTCACGGGCGTCGCCCAGGGACGCGAGCAACTGGCCACCCTCGTCGGGGTGCTGGTCCGGCAACTGGTGGCCGCGCTCCCCGCGGACCGGCAGGTCCGTCTCGGGGTGGGCGGGGCGGCCGTCTCGGCACCGGAAGCCGACCGCAGCGCCGTGGAGTCGATCGTCCTGGAGGCCCTGCCCGCCGCCTTCCGCGCCGCCGGCGCCGGCAAGATCCGCCTTTACAGCCGCGAAGGCACCCTCCGGATGCTGAAGGCCCGCAATCTGACCGTCGAACAGGTCCTCCGGGCTCCGCGCGTCGTCAAGGGGCTCGACGCAGTGGATTACATCGCCGTCGCCCAAGTCACGCGGAACATGTGACGGCCGGCCCTCCGCGGAAAAAGGGTCCAGGAGTCTTTTCCGTCCGCTTCTTCGAAACGGGGCCGGGAGTGCACGGCCTCGAAAAGACTCCTGGACCCTTTTTCCCGCGCCCCGCTCACAGGAGAAGAAGGACCGTGACACCCACGACCCTGGTCATCGGCACGCGGAACGCGGGCAAGTTCCGCGAGATCGCCGCCATCCTCGCGCCCCTGCCCCTGGAGGTCCTGCCGCTGGACGCCTTCGACGACGTGCCCCCCGTCCCCGAGACCGGCGACACGTTCGAGGCCAACGCCCGGGCCAAGGCCCTCGGCTACGCCCGCGCCACGGGCGCCTGGGCCCTCGCCGATGACTCCGGCCTCCAGGTCGACGCCCTCGGCGGCGCGCCGGGCGTCCGTTCGGCCCGATGGGGCGGCGAGGACGGCAACGACGCCGCCAACAACGCGGCCCTGATGCGGGCCCTGGCCGACCATCCCCGCGACACCTGGACCGCCCGCTTCCGCTGCGTCATGGCCCTGGCGTCGCCCGAGGAGGTCCTCGCCGTCACCGAGGGCGCGTGCGAGGGCGTCATCACCGACACCCCCGCCGGGTCGAACGGCTTCGGCTACGACCCGCACTTCTATCTGCCCGGGCGCGGCCGGACGATGGCCCAACTCGCGCCCGAGGAGAAGAACCGCATCAGCCACCGGGCCCGGGCGCTTGCGGCGATGAAAGACCGCCTCGCGGCCCTGCTGTAGCCGGCGTCCGAGATGACGGGTGCCGCTGGCGGCTTGTCCGCCAGTGTTTCCCGAATCTCGATGCGCACTGGCGGGCAAGCCGCCAGTGGCACCCCGCACGGCACTCCAAACCCGACCGCGACTTCCCTCCCGCCCGCGGGTTTAAACCTCGTACGCGATTCGGTGCGCGGTGGGTCTCCGTACCCACCGCGCAGGACCGGCCGCCCGTGTTCCGGTGCGGCGGGTGCGGAGACCCGCCGCGCCTCCACGCGTGAAGCGACTCGACCCGCCGTGCACGCAATGCGCCGCTTTCTTCACAAGAACGGGATGCGCCTCCTCGCCGCCGCGATGCTCGTGGCGGCGGGCGTCCCGTGCGCCGCGCGCGGGACGGGCGGGTTCCTGCGTAACTGGTCCGTCTGCGGACCGCTGGCCGGCACGCGGCTGGCGGCCCCCGCCCTTGCCGACGACTTCGCCGCCTGGCCCGGCCGGTGCGCCGGCGGCGGCGTCTGGCTCCCCGTCGAGGCCGAAGCCAACGGCCGCATCGACCTGGCCGCCCTCTTCCCCGACGCCGACACCGGCACCGCTCTCCTTTTCACGTTCGTCCAGGTGCCGAAGGATGGCCGGTACCACCTGCGCATCGGCAGCGACGACGCCGTCCGCGTGGACCTCGACGGTCGCACCGTCCACGCGCGCGACGTCCGCCGCGCTTGGCGGGCCGACCAGGACACCGTCGCGGTCCGACTGACGGCCGGCTGGCACCGTCTGCTCGTGCGTGTGGTGAACCACGGAGGCGCGTGGGCGGCATCGGTCCGCCTGGCCGACGCGCGCGACCAGCCCCTCGACGTGCCGCACCGGGCCGAGTGCCCCAAGGCCCTGGCCGAGATCTACGGGTTGGACGAGCCGGCCACGGTGGGCCAGCGGACGGCGACGGCCAAGCACCTGGCCGAGGCGACCGCCGGACTGCGGGCGGACCTGGAGGCCGCCCTCCCCCCGCTCATGGAAACGCCCGACGGGTACGTCGCGTTCGCCGAGTACCGCTCCGCCCGGGACCTCGGCCGCCGGTTCTTCGAGGCCCTGTCGGCCCTCTGGGACGAGGCGCTCGCGGACCACCCGAACGCCGAACGCGTCCGGGCGGAGCAGCACCGGGCCGAGGAGGCCGCCCGCGGCTTCTCGGAAGTCCTCGCCCGCCAGACCGACCGCCTGGCCGCCGATCTCTTCCACCCTCACGACCTGTGGAAACGCCTGGGCGACGACGCTCTCTCCCGCCGCGACCTCTCGGGCGCCGCCCTCCGCCTCGCGGGGCTTATCTCGCGGACGCGGCACCTGGCCGAGCGCATCGAGTCCGAACGCCTGCTCGCCGCCCGATTCGAGAACGATATCCGCAACTTCCGGCAGCGGGAAGTGGCCGTCGTCGTCCGCGACGCCGACGGCCGGCCCGTCCCCGGCGCCGTCGTCGAGATCGTCCAGACGGGCCATGACTTCCCGTTCGGGTGCAACCTGTTCGCGTTCGGGCGGTGGGGCAACAAGAACGGCGTGTACGAGCGGCGGTTCGCCCACCTCTTCAACCTGGCGGTCGTGCCCACGTACTGGCCGGTCATTGAGCGGCAGCGGGGCCGGCCGGACTACAACCGTCTCGACGCCGCCGTCCGCTGGTGCCGGGAGCACGGCATCCGGGTCCGGGCCCATCCGCTCGTCTGGTCGGAGGCCGTCCCGCGGTGGGCGGACCCTCTGAAGCCCGAAGCCGTTCGCGCCGCCCTGCGGACCCACCTTGAGCGGACCCTCCGCCGGTATCGCACGACGGTCGATGCCTGGGACGTGGTCCACAACCCGAACGGGGCAACGCACTTGGGCCGGGCCGAGGTCACCGCCGCCGAGGCGCTCGCCTGGGCCGACGCGGCCGACCCGGCCGGGGCCCTGCTCGTGACGGCGGACGATCCCGCATCGCTCACCGCCGCGGCAGACGAGGACCACGGAGACGATGCCGACGGCCGGCGGCCCGACGCCGTGGGCGTGACCGCCCATCAGCACGAGGGGGCGTGGTCGCTCGGGCGCCTGCGAGAGGCGGTCGCCACCGCCGCCCGTGCGGGCCGGCCCGTGTGCGTCTCGGCCGTCACCATCCTCGGCGACGCCGAGACCGAGGCCGAGCAGGCCGAGGCGGTCCGGCACTTCTACACGGCGGCACTGGCTGACCGGCGGGTGACGGGGATCACGTGGTGGGACCTCTCGGACCGGTTCGCCTGGCGGAACGCCCCCGCCGGCCTGCTGCGGGCGGACCTCTCGCCCAAACCCGCCTACCACGTGCTGGAGGACCTCCTGCACCGGCGATGGCGGACCGACGCCGCCGGCCGGACCGACGCCGCCGGCCGCATCCGGGCACGCGTCTTCTTCGGGACGTACCGCCTGACGGCCCGGGCCGACGGGCGCGAGACCGCACGGCAGATCCACCTCGGCCGGGACCGGCCGGAGACCGTGGAGATTCACCTGCCGCCGGGGCGGTGACGGTGGCGGGTGCCCGAGCCGGCGGGTGCCACTGGCTGCTTGTCAGCCAGTGTTCTTCGAGCGGCGAGACGCACTGGCGGGCAAGCCGCCAGTGGCACCCGGCTCACGCGACCTACACGTCCTGCTCCGGGGCCGTGAGGTCGGCGTACGTGCCGCGGCGGCGGATGAGGCGGGCCTCCCCGCCGTCGACGAGGACCTCCGCCGGCCGCGGAAACGCGTTGTACTCCGACGCCATCGACATGCCGTACGCTCCCGCGCTGAAGACGGCCAGCACCTCGCCGCGCGCGACGGGCGGCAAGTGACGGCCCTTGCCGAAGAAGTCGCTCGATTCGCAGATCGGGCCGACCACGTCGTAGACGACCGCGCCGGGCATCGGCTCGTCGCACGTCCGCTGGGCGGGGACGAAGTCCTCGCCCGGCTCGACCGGCCAAATATGATGATACGAGCCGTACAGGGCCGGCCGGATGAGATGGTGCATCCCGCTGTCGCACAGGAGGAAGGTGCGGTCGCCGCCCGGCTTCACGTACTGGACCTCGGTGAGCAGGACCCCCGCGTTGCCGGCGATGAAACGGCCGGGTTCCATGAGGACCTCCAGGCCGCGGCCCTGGAGCAGGGGGACCATCGCCTCGGCGAAAGCGGTGGCCGGCAGCGCCTCGCCGCCCTCGTACTCGGCCCCGAAACCGCCGCCGAAATCGAGCGTGGTAATCGTGATGCCCTTCTCGGCCAAGCGGTCCACCAGGGCGAGGATCTTCTCCAGGGCCTGGACGTACGGCTCGACGGTGGTAATCTGGCTGCCGATGTGGGCCTGGACGCCCGTCAGGCGGACCCAGTCGGCGTCGTCGGAGGCCGCCAGGTCCGTGTACACCTGCTCGGCCCGTTCGAGGTCGACGCCGAACTTCGTTTCCTTCTTGCCGGTGGTGATGAAGCGGTGCGTGCGCGGGTCGACGTCCGGGTTGACGCGGAGGGCGGCCGTGGCGGGCGAGCCGCGCTCGCGGGCCAGGCGCGCCAGGACCGCCAGTTCCTGCTCGCTCTCGACGTTGAACATCTTGATGCCGGCCTCGAGGGCGAAGCGGATCTCGGCCTCGGTTTTCGCGACGCCCGCGTAACAGCACCGCCCGGGGTCGCCGCCCGCCGTCAGCACACGGTGCAATTCGCCGCCGGAGACGATGTCGAAGCCGCTGCCCTGGTCGGCGAGCAGGCGAAGAATATGGATGTTCGAGCATACCTTGACGGAGTAGCAGATGAGGGGATCGACCGCCGCAAACGCCTCGGCGAGCCGGCCGTAGTGCATCCGCAGCGTGCCGGCGCTGTAGACGTAGAGGGGCGTGCCGAACTCCTCGGCCAGGTCGGCCGCGGGCACGTCCTCGGCGAAGAGTCGGCCGCCCTGATAGGTGAAGAGGTCCATCCCGGTTCCCCGGCCCTGCGTCCCCCCGCGCAGCCGGTAGTCTAGGCTGGGGCGGGGGACGTGTCAAGCAAGCGGCGTGTGGCGGAGTGGAACCGTTCGGCGGATCGGTTTAAACGCAGAGACCGCGGAGAGCGCGGAGACGGCAGAGAACCGCAAAGCGCTGAAACGATAGCAGAGTGTCCCGCGCGGCGGGTGCGGAGCCCCGCCGCGCTCTCCCTCGAACGAAAGCCGCCCGGAACGCGTCACCCCCGCGCGCGCAAAAAAAGCCCCGGGGCCGAATCCCTCCCGGACGGCCCCGAGGGCGAACAGACTCCCCCGGTGTTTGCCGCGCCGCCACTCCCATAGCGACGCTGCCTCAGGCACTAACCCCCTCCCCGCAAAATCGCGGCTCGTGGGCGCACCATACACACCATACGTTGTCTTTGGAGATTGGGCCGGACGACAAGGATGGCGCCAATCGTTCCCACACACCCTTACTATACGCCAAAACCGGCCAATGTCAACTCGGGGGGGCGATTTTTCGCAATCTTAACGCCCGTCCGCAAGTTTAGCGCCTCCGACTCACCGCCTTAGCGGCAGTTTTACGCCTCCGCCGGACGCCAGTCCAGGACGACGATCTCGGGCTCGCCCGCCTGGCCTTCGGGGGCCTCCAGCGGCACGCGGACCTCGTTCGTGCCCGGCCGGCGGGGGGCCGGCAGACCGTGCAGAAACGCCTCTACGGGCTCCAATCGGATGGTGAGCGGCTCGGTCTGGAAATGGATCGGCACGACCATCCGCCGGGGGGCGAGTTGCCGGACCACCTGGCGGGCCTCGCTCGGCGAGACCGTGTACACCCCGCCGACGGGCAGAAGGAGGACATCGACCGCGGCGACGGCCCGGACCTGCTCGTCGGAGAGGACGTGCCCCAGGTCGCCCGCGTGGACCACGGACAGGCCGCCCGTTTCCATGACGACCATGCTGTTGCGGCCGCGCTTGGCCCCGCGGACCTCATCGTGCCACGTGGGCACGGTGCGGATGCGGACGTCGCCGACGGCCTCGGCGACCTCGGCCCAGTCGCCGTCGGGCATCAGGCCGCGGAGGACCGTCGGCGAACCGGCCACGCCGTCGACGTTGGCGTGGTCGTAATGGTCATGCGTGACGACGACGGCGTCGGGTTCGACCTGGGGCAGTTGGTGGCCGATGGATTCGTCGAACGGGTCAACGAGGACCGTCGTTCCGGCGGGCGAGGTGAGCGTGACGCACGCCTGCCCGAACCAGCGAATCGTGAGGGCGTCGGACATGGAACCGTCCTTTCGTGTATGGGCGTCGTGGTGCGTACGGTTCGGGGGTTTTCGGAGCCTATCCCAATACCCCTCTGGCTTCGGCCGGCTCCGGCGACCGCACGCGGCTTCGGGCCGACGAGGGGGTATTCGGATAGGCTCCGTTAGTCCTGTACGCATGAGGGGCCGCGATGCGTGACGAATTTGGGGACAAACTTTGTCGGCAGGGGGAGATGGGCAAAAAACAGGCCCCGGGCTTTCGGCCCGGGGCCACTCAGCGTTGCTGGGGGTCGCTGAGGAGGGGGGAGGGAGAGTGTTCTGTACCGTCTCCTTTCAGACCCGAATGCGTGTAGCGCTTTCGGTGGCGTCCGTGTCGGGGTCGGCGAGGGTCGCCTCGTACCTCGGGCACGCCCGGCAACCCTCGGCCCCGCCGGCGAGGGGGGTCCGCCGGGAGCCGCCCCGGGCCGTCGCCCGCCCGACGGCGTGCATCCGCCTCGGGCCGCTACCCGCCCGGCGGCTCGCGAGGACCCGTCCTCGCCACCACCGGCGAAGAGACTAATCGGAAACGGGCCGAAGTCAAATCGGCGGGCGAGGCGCACGGATCGACCGGCGGCAGGCAGGCCGTAACCTCCTTGTGCACAGGCACTTGCGCGAGGGCGGGCGGGCCGGCCGGCGAGCCCGATTTTGCCGCGACCGTGCAACACACCCCGCAAAACACGGGCAAAAAAGGTTGCACCCGTCCCGACGGTGCGGGAAAACGGGAACCCAGACGCCCCATGCCGCGTCGAAATACACGCGACGCCCTCCGGCGTCCCGGGCACACGATAAGGAGACGAGTCATGCGCACGCGCGAACCCCTTTTTCCGATGGCGGCGGCAATAGCGGCAGCCGTCGTGCTGGCGGCTGCGGTCGCGGCCCCCGCCCTCGGCCGGATCAAACTGGCCACGCTCCCGGTGCGGGAACGGGTCGAGATCCAACTCGAAAACGAGAAGGCCACGCTCGTCGAAGAGGAGCGGGTGGTCACCCTCTTGAAGGGCACCAACCACATCGACTTCTCGTGGACGAACACGCAGATCGACAAGCGGACGATCCTGTTCCGCCCGATGGTGGAGGACAACTCGGTCCGCGTCATCCACCAGTCGTACCCGCCGGGCGAAAAGGCCCTCGTCTGGGAGGTCTTCGCCGAAAAGGCGGGGCCCGTCCGCGTCCGCATCTCGTACCTGCTGGGCAAACTGCAGCGGACGTTCAGTTACCGTGCGACGGCCACGAACGACGAGTCGGCCCTGGCGCTGCGGCAGTACATGCGGGTGTGGAACTTCTCGGGGGAGGCGTACGGCAACGCCCAGGTGTGGGCGGGGTTCGGCGACCGCTTCCAGCGCGAAATGGGCCTGAACGAGTCCAAGAAACTCCTGGCCGGCAAGTTCGACAAGGTGCCCATCGACAAGAAGTTCGTCTTCAACTGGCGGACCGGCCAGCACGTCCCGGACGAGCCCAACCAGCGCTACGTCACCATGCAGTACGTCCTGACGAACGACGAGAAACACCAGATGGGCCGGTGGCCCCTGCCACGCGGCAAGGCCCGCATCTTCCAGATCGACGCCCAGGGCGGCGAGGCGTTCCTCGGTGAGGACTGGGGCGAGTTCACCCCCATCGACGACGAGATGAAACTCTACCTGGGCCTGGCGCGCGACGTCAAGGTCGAGCGAACCGTGGAGCGGAACAAGCGGCACACGGTCCATGCCAACCGGTATCACCAGGAAGTGATCGTCAAGTACACCGTCCAGAACTTCAAGGACAAGGCCTGTGTGCTCGACATCGAGGAAGACCTGAACGCCCTGCGGAACGAGTTCTGCGGTAAGAAGAACCACGACGCCCAGTGGGAACTGGCCGAGGAAACGACCAACGCCAAACAGGTGGAACGCAAGGGGGCCCGGCACCTGGAGATCCATCTGCCGCTGCCCGCCCGGCCCGAGAAGGCGGATGAGAAGCCGAAGGAGGTCGTCTTCCGCCTGCACCTCTGGTTCCGCAACGAGTGGTAGAAAGGAGATCGCCATGACTCGCGCACTCCTGCTTGCGACCGCGGTGCTGGCGGCGGTGACGGCGTCGGCGCCGGCCCGCGACATCGACCTCGTGACCCTGCCCCCGCGGGACGCCGTCCAACTGACCATCTACAACTCCGAAGACCTCACACTGGTCAAAGAAATCCGCTCCGTCACCTTCAAGAAAGGGATGAACCGGCTCCAGTTCTCGTGGGCGAACACGCTGATCGACCCGACGAGCGTCCACTTCCGGCCCCTCCAGCACGCCGGCGAGATCGAGGTTCTGGACACCACGTTCCCGGGCGAGCGGCCGCAGGTCCTTTACTGGAACATCGAGTCGGCCTTCGAGGGGCAGGCCCGGGTGGAGGTCTCCTACTTCACGAGCGGCATCTCCTGGCGGGCCGATTACGTGATGATCACGAACGCGGCCGAGACCCAGGCCACGTTCGACGGCTACGTGACGGTGGACAACCGGTCCGG
>Ga0272441_10002626_pt1 | contig 36023 bp, 29 predicted proteins | sample SSMProp6N_FD_193582 | JGI IMG/M metagenome (GOLD analysis project Ga0272441, IMG submission 193582) | Marine sediment archaeal communities from Little Sippewissett salt marsh, Falmouth, MA, United States - SSM-Prop-6N | ecosystem: Environmental > Aquatic > Marine > Wetlands > Sediment ...
CACATGGCCTCATCCGCAAATCACCCGGCCGCCGACGCTATCACGTAACCCCCAAAGGACGAGAAATCATCACCGCCTTGACTCGCGCGCAACATATAACCTTGCAACAACTTAACGCCACCGCCGCTTGAAAACTTTGTCAAAAACGTAACGATGTTTGAGGTTAGTAGTACAGACACGTCGATCGGACCGCCTTTGGCACCGCGATAATGCGTTTTCGTCTGACCGGGAACTTGCAGGGCGCCGGCGTCGAAGGTATAGTAGCCAGTTCTGAGGCTCACGTCGGCCGTCCAGAGCCAGCCCTCGGAGTCAGCCGGCAGAGGCTTCTCTAATTGGCAAAGGTTCTTCGTACAGGAGACCCGTGTTTTGAAAAGAAAGGTCACACGGACACATTCGACCAGTCATCTTCGTCCACAGCAATCTTGAATTGAAAGGAGTAGGTATGGCAATCAACCGGAAATTGAGAATGGGTTTGGTTGGCGGAGGCCCCGGCGCATTTATCGGAGAGGTCCATCGGAAAGCGTCGCGTATAGATGGCCAGATCGAGCTTGTGGCCGGAGCGTTCGACATCGACCCCAAGAAGTCCAAGAAGATGGGCAGGCAGCTCTATCTGAATCGCAAGCGGGTGTACGGCACCTACCAGGAGATGATCGAGTCCGAGCTGGCACTGCCCGAGACGGAGCGCATCGACTTTGCCGCGGTGACCACCCCCAACAACTGGCACTTCCCGATCGCCCGCGACTTCCTCAAGGCAGGCTTCCACGTCATGTGCGAGAAACCCATGACTCTGACCTCCAAGGAAGCCAAAGAGCTGCAGAAACTCGTGAAGAAGAAGAAACTCGTCTTCGGGCTGATGCACAACTACACGGGCTACCCGATGGTGAAGCTGGCCCGTGACATGGTCCAGAAGAAGGACGTGGGCAAGATTCGCAAGGTCGTGGTGCAGTATCCGCAGGGCTGGCTGGCCACGGCGCTGGAGAAGACCGGCCAAACGCAGGCAAGCTGGCGAACGGATCCCAAGCAGAGCGGCGCCGGCGGCTGCGTCGGTGACATCGGCACGCATGCGGCCAACCTGGCCGAATACATCACGGGCCTGAAAATCACCCATATCTGTTCGGACCTGACGACGTTTGTCCCGGGACGTCCCCTCGACGACGACTGCAACTGCCTGCTCAAGCTCGAAGGCGGCGCCAAGGGCGTGCTGCACGCCAGCCAGATCGCCCACGGGGAGGAAAACAACCTGGCCATCTGGGTCCACGGCGAGAAAGCCAGCCTCGAATGGCACCAGGAAGACCCCAATTATCTGTACGTCCGACGCCCGAGCCAGCCGGAAGAAGTCTGGAAACGCGGCAACGACTACGTCGCCGCCTACAGCGCCGCGGCGGCGCGAAACACCCGCATACCGGCCGGGCACCCGGAGGCCTTCCTGGAAGCCTTCGCCAACAACTACGGCAACTTCGCCGAAACGGTCAAATGCGCCATCGACGGCAAAAAAGCCAGCGCCCTGGCGACCGATTTCCCCAGCGTTGCTGAAGGAGTCCGCGGCATGCTCTTCATCGAGACCGTGGTGGCCAGCAGCAAGAGCAAGCAGAAATGGACAGCGGTGAAGAAGTAGCAGCACCGATTGGATTAGTGCAGAAGAACGATGCCGTTCGGCGTACCGACTCCGGTGCGCCGGACGGCGGCGAATCGGCAGGGTGATCGCAGCGCAACTCACGTTGAGATCTGCGGAGGAGCGGAACGATTCGACCACCAACAACAGGAGCAGTCACATGAACCATAATGCAGACCATTCCCAACAGAACGCAACGGGGCTCTCGCGTCGCCATTTGATTTCGGGAGCGGCGGCCGCCGCGCTGGCGGCCTCGGCGGTCCCGTCCGTTATCCGCGCCGCCGGCTCCGGCGGAAAGTTCAAGCTCAAGTATGCCCCCAGCCTGGGCATGTTTCGCCAGCACGCAGGCAAGGACCCGATCGACAACCTCAAATTCATGGCCGACGAGGGGTTTTCGGCCATGTTCGACAACGGGATGATGGGCAAGCCGCCGGAACTGCAGGAGAAAATCGCCAGAGAAATGGACCGGCTCGACATGACGCTGGGACCGTTCGTCATGTACGCCGAGTTCGGCAAGCCGACCTTTGTCCTTCAGGACAAGGATTTCCGCGCCTCGATGATCAAGCGTACCAAACAAGGCGTGGAGGCGGCCAAGCGGGCAAACGCCAGATCGATGCTCATCGCCCCGGGATGCGTCAGCCAGCGGATGGAATACGACTACCAGACGGCGAACCTGATCGACAACCTGCGTTACCTGATGGAGATCGTCGAGCCGCACGGCATCGTGATCGTCCTGGAGCCGTTGAACTGGTGGGCCAACCATCCCGGCCTGTTCATGCAAAAGATACCGCACGCCTATCTGATTTGCCGCGCGGTGAACAGTCCGTCCTGCAAAATCGTAGACGACCTGTATCACCAGCAGATCACCGAAGGCAATCTCATCCCCAACATCGACAAGGCCTGGAGCGAAATCGGCGCCTTCCACCTCGGGGACTCTCCCGGCCGCAAAGAACCCACCACCGGCGAAATCAACTACAAGAACATCTTCCGACATATCTACAAGAAAGGCTACGAGGGTGTGCTGTGCATGGAGCATGGCAAAAGCCAAGGCGGCAAGGAAGGCGAGCGCGCCGTGATCGACGCCTATCGCGCCTGTGATGATTTTGAGGTCTGACACGCCGCTTTCCCTGCAAGGGGAGACATTTGTCGCGGCTCACCGGAAAGGAACTATTGATGCAACGCACACCAAGCAACGAAGTTAGAAATATATCGCGCCGGGATTTCATTGCGGCCTCCGGGGCCGGCATGGCCGCTGCGCTGGCCGGCAAAAGCGTGATCTTCGCCGCGTCGGCCGGCAGGAAGTTTCGCGTCGCCCTGATCGGCTGCGGCGGACGAGGCAACGGAGCCCTGAAAAACCACGTCGATGGCGCCAAGCACATCGGGGTAGAAATCGAGGTCGTCGCCACGGCCGACTGGTTCGAGGATCGCGCCGTCAACACCGGGAAGAAGTACAACGTACCCGAATCCCGGTGTTTCCACGGTGCCGACGCATACAAGAAACTCCTGGCCACCAATGCGGAGATCGTCCTGATCGCGACCTCGCCGAATTTCCGACCCGTGCACTTCGAGGCCGCCGTCAACGCGGGCAAACACGTCTTCATGGAAAAGCCGGTGGCGGTCGACCCGCCGGGGGCCCGGCGCATCATGGCCGCCGGCGAAAAGGCGAAAGAAAAGGGCCTGGCCGTAGTGGCCGGCACCCAGCGTCGGCATCAACGCAGCTATCGCCGCAACGCCGCGGCCGTCCAGGCCGGCGCGGTCGGAAAGATCCGCGGCGGATGCGTCTGGTGGTGCGGCGGCGCCCTATGGTACCAAACGAAAAAGCCCAACGAAAGCGACGCCGACTACATGATCCGCAACTGGGTCAGTTTCACTGAGATGTCGGGCGACCACATCGTCGAGCAGCACGTGCACAATCTGGACGTGGCCAACTGGTTCATCGGCCACCCGCCGATTCGAGCGATCGGCTTTGGCGAACGGGCCCGCCGCAAGACCGGCAACCAGTTCGACTTCTTCAGCATCCAGTACGACTACGACGACGACCTGCACATCCACAGCATGTGCCGACAGATCAACGGCACCTACGGCCGGGTCAGCGAACATCTCGTGGGCAGCACCGGTTCGGTCTGGGGCGGCGGCTCGATAACCGCCGGCAAGCAGGTCAACGTTCCGGACTTCCCCGAACACGGCGGACCCTACGTCCAGGAGCACATCGATCTGCTCAACAGCATTATCGAGAACAAGCCCCTGAACGAGGCTCACAACGTCGCGACCTCCACCCTGACGGCCATCATGGGGCGGATCTCGGCCTACACCGGCCAGCTCGTCAAATGGTCGGATCTCATGGACAACAAGGACTCGCAGTGGTACAACCTGACGCTCAAGCCGACGGCCGAAGACTTCGAGACGGGCAACGTCGTGGCCCCGCCCGATGACATCGCCGCCGTACCGGGCAGAGAAAAGAGATAGAATCCACAGAAACCGGCGAACAGACGTCCGCTCGGCCAGAGAAAAAAAGAAGTCGCGTCAGACTCGACGCGACTTCTTTCATTTTGCGAAACACTCATCCGCCGTGTCGCCGGCGAAGGTCAATCGATCACAACGACCTCTGTGAACTCGACCAGGGCCCTGGCGGTTGCTTCATGCGGCTTGATCTTGCCCACCACACCGACCTTCTTACCGATCAGCTTGCTCATATCCTTCCCGGCGGCCGCTCCCGTCGGCACGATGTAACAAATGGTCTTGCCCGAGACGTCGAGGATTCGATACCGCTTCGGCTGGCCCCCGGCGCTGTAGATGTTCGAGCCCTCAAGCTTGCCGATCACGGCGAATTTACCCAGATTCTCAATCTGCGCCAGCCGGGCCGCACGCGCCTCGTCGATCTGCCCGGTCACCTTCTCCAGCTCCTTGTTCTGGAGCTGCATTTCTTTTCCGACCGTACAGGCCAGCTCGAATCGCCCCACCTGCTTGAGTGTGAATTCCGCATAGCGCTGCGCCTTGCCCGCCGCTTCATTCTCGGCCAGCTCCCGCAGCTTCTTCTTCACTTCGGTGTAGTCCCGCTCGCCAACCGGCTTCTTCCCTTCGGCCTTCACCACTTTGCTCAGAGCGTAGTACGCGTCCAGCAACTCAGATTCCGTCCCGGCCGCCGGTTTCGGCTTGGCCGCCTCCACCGGTACCGGCGCCGTTGGCTCGACCTTGACCGGCCGGACCCGAATCGGCGATTGCAGAGGCTCAATGTACTGACTGCTGACCCACAAGTAAGCTCCCTGAGGAGGCGCAATCTTGTAATAGTCGTCCTTTTCCTCGCTCAGAAGCTTCACATCGTCGCGACGGTTCAGCGCGATCTGCTTGCTGGTCGAGTGCATCGGCTCGACGTAGTCCGAACCCGCATACACTTTCACGTCGTCCCCGGTGACAATGCCCATCGTCGGGTTCTCCAGGTTGATGCTCACGTACTGCATCGGAATCCAGGAAAAGCACCCGGGAGGCGGGACAATGCAGGACCATCCCTGCTGCTCCTTGACGACCTGCACCCGATCGCCCTGGTAGAGCTTGCCGCAATGGTAAAAATTCGTGCCGGCGCCCGAGCGGATGTACACGTCGTTGCCCGTGATCTCTGCCACGTAGGAGCCGGTCGAACCTCCGGCCGCAGCGGTCCGATTCGGATCGGCCACAGGCTTGGCGGGCAGATTGACATCGCTCTGGGCCAACGCCACCCACGGCAACGCCAGAATAGCGACCAACAGCAAGACCAACGTCTGACGACCCGATATCGTTACTTCCGCCGCAGGCTCAGGGGAATTCATGCGAGTTTGCATCTTCATACCTCCTAAAAGATGTTCCCATCAATGCCTCAGGAACGACCCGCCGGTTTGACGGTCCTTCATCCGTGAAATTACTGTCGCTGCCCGCTGTTGTCAACCCTCAAGTCCCGCTCCAAACGCCCAACAACGAAAAATGCGCCGTCAATCCCGCAGACGCGCGAGTTCCTCCCGGCACATCTGCAACTGTCCGGAATCCGTCAGCCTCCGAGCGGCTTTCTCCAGGTGCTTGACCGCCTGCTCGAAGTCGCGCAGATAGCGGGAGTAGAGTACACCCAGCATCAGCTCAACCTGCTCGGCGTGCTCGTAGTTGCCGTAATGGGTCAGGAACTGCTCGTAGGCCTGGGCCGCCTCCGCCGATCGATGGTCGCTGGCCAACTGGTTGGCCACGTCGAGCAGATCCTGGCGAGGCAGCACTTGCTGCGAGTCCACTGCCATAAGCTCAAGGTACGCATCGGCGGCCGCCGCCAGATTGCGCTGACCGATCCACCGGCCGATGGCACTGCGAATCTCCCGCGTCTTTGCTTCCTTCTGCGTATCGGCGGCGCTCTTCTTCACTTCGCTGGCGACCACAGGTTTGCGCCGCGGGGTCCCGGCAAACGGATCGTACCCACCGGTCACCACGTCGCGGTATCGCCGCCGCCGATTCCATCTCTTGATCATCGCCCAGAGATCGAAGTTGCTCCCCGCGACGAGTCGGGTCGCCAGCAGCAGCAAGGTAACCCCGATACCATAGGCATAGCCGGCCAGATGCGCATCGTACGCTACGCCGTCGGTATATCGCGCGATTCCGTTATCGATCAGAATCATCTTGATCGCGATAAAATACATTGCCGGCACCTCGACCGTGCCGATAAAGAAGAACCAATAGAGCACGGTAATCAAGGTCTGGGGAAACAATACCAGGTACGCTCCCGTCACCGCCGCCACGGCCCCGCTGGCCCCCAGCGTCGGAGCGATGGACGACCAGTTCATCGCAGCGTGGCCCAAACCGCTCAGAATCGCGCCGCAGAGGTAGAAAAGCAGGTACCAGAGATGGCCCAGCTTGTCGTTGATGTTGTTGCCGAAGAGGTAGAGAAAGAACATGTTGCCCAGGATGTGGACCAGACTGCCATGGAGAAACGCATACGTCAGGAACTGCCAGTACTGCCGATGGGCGGGCACCAGCAGCCATTGCACGGCCCACGGACGGATCGGCAGCCGGATCGGCTGCCCGCTGAAAATGTAGACGTGCAGTTCTCCATAGGAGGCGAGAAAAACCAGCACGTTGATTGCGATGAGAGCGTAATTCGCGTAGGGAGTCCGTCTCGGCCAAATGTTTGTTCTAATCGGCAACAACATGGATCAGGTGCTTTTCCTATACTTTTACAGGGAGAACAGCATTGGGTCATGGCCTCATTCTAATCGGCTCGCAGGTTTCGGACAAGAATTAAAAAAAGGACGGCGGGTGCCGTCCTACTCGTGGGAATGAGTCTTGAAGGAAGGCAGTTCTACTTTGCGGCACACGCCGCGAACTGCCCACTCCGCAGTTGTCGCCCTCAGCTTTCCCGCTGCACGTAAAGTCTAAGAAACAAAACGAGGGCGGGCCAAACGCGCCCATACAAAAATCTTCCCTTTTGGAGCATTTCGTGCTATGGAAGGCACAAGATCGATAACTAAAACGAACAAGGACCGAGAAAAGACACGAAATGAATACAGAACCTATGAAGAAACGCCTGGGAAACATCCGGGCGCAATTCCGCCGGCACCACGTGGGCGCCGTGCTCCTCACCGCCCCCGTCAATGTCACCTACGTCACGGGTTTTTCCGGCGACGAGAGTTGGGCGCTGGTAACCGGGAACAGGGTGTATCTGCTGACCGACAGCCGATACACCGAGCAGGCGCGGCAGGAGTGCTTTCAAACGAATATCGTCCAACGCAAAGGCTCCATGGCCGAAGCCGCCGGCAAACTGCTCGGACGGCTCAAATCCGTCGACGCCGTGGCCATCGAGCAGACCCTGCCACTCGGCTCCTACCAGGCCCTCAAAAAACATGCGGGCGTGCGATTGAAGGCGACGGACGGGCTCGTCGCGGAGTTTCGCAGTATCAAGGATGAGGGCGAAATCAAAGCGATCAAAGCCGCTGCCGCCGTCGCGGCCAAGGCCCTGGCCCGGGCGGAGGCCTGCTTCAAACCGGGAATCACCGAAAGCGAACTGGCCGGCATCCTGGACCTGGAGTTCCGCAAGCGCGGGTGCACGAACGGCTTCGAAACGATCGTCGCGTTCGGTGCGAACGCCTCCCGGCCGCACCATCAACCCACGCAGAGAAAGCTCAGGACCAGGGACACGATCCTGATCGACTTTGGGGCCCGCTACAACGGCTACTGCTGCGACATCACGCGGTGTTTCGTTATCGGCAAGCCCACGAAAGCGTACCGACAGGCCTACGGGATCGTTGAGCGGGCCCAGGCGGCCGCAATCGGAATGGCACGAGCCGGAGCGGCTCTCGTGGAGGTCGATGCCGCCGCAAGAGACGTGATTCGCCGCAGCGGACTGCCGGTCTACGGGCATGGTAGCGGGCACGGCTTCGGGCTGGAAATCCACGAGATACCGTTTCTCAAAGAGCAGGCCAAGGGAGAACTCCGCGCCAACCAGGTCATCACCATCGAACCGGGGATCTACATCCCGGGCAAGCTGGGCGTGCGGATCGAGGACGACATCCTTATCACCGACGACGGCTGCGAAATCCTCACTCGCAAATGCCCGCGTACGGTACTACCGGCCTGAGGCATTATCGGCCACGAGTGCTGCGCCGGCGAAGACGAGGCCAGCCTCGCCATCAACGACGAGGCAGCCCCTTTCTCTGTATGGCCTTCTGGCCGTCGGGCCTGGGCGTGAACATATCCGCTTTCGTCAGGCCGCAGCGACGGGCCATCATCCGGCTGTAAGCAAGCTGCCCCAGGTCGTTCGTGCCGCCGTTGTTGGTGCCGAAAGAGAATTTGGCGCCTGCGGCCTTGGCCTTCCGGATAAACTTCTCGCTGGGCAGACGGAATCGCGAGTTGATCTCGATAGCCACGCCGTTGCTCACGGCCGCCTCAATGACTCGGTCCATGCGCTCGTCGGTCCACAGCGCGTCATATTCGTCGGCGATCTCCGCCGGAAGGTACGTCGGGTTCACGTAGATGTCGATCGGCTCATTCGTCAAAATGGCGACCGCCCTCTCGACCAGCGTGTCCATAAACTCCTGCTTGTCGCCGATTTCGACCTCGCTCGGAATCCACAGACGCATTCGCTTGCCGCGATCGTTCGTCCAGGTCATGGAGTCGGTGAAAATGTAGTCGAACTGCGCGAGCACCTCTTCAGACACGAGGGTCACCCACTCACGCCCCTCGGCCTGCACCGCCTTGCAGACGGGCTTGCCCTCCACCCGCGCGAGAAACCGCCGGAGGCCGTCGTCGCTGGAGGTCGGGAAACCGACGCCGCAGTTCTCCGCGATGCCGAACCGGACGCCCCGCCGGTTGGCGTTCTCGATCGCTTCATCGACCGTCAGGCCGCCCTTGAGGTGAACATGGTAATCGACAATGGGGAAATCCAGCGCGGGCAAGGGCTTCACATAGATGTTCTTGTAGTAGACCGTGCTGCCGGGATCGTGCCCCTGTAGAGCGAACGTGCCACTGCCGAGCGGGCGTGCGGAGGATGCCGCCGGCTCGGGCTTGGTCCAGTCGACGACCTTCCTGCCGTCCACTCTGACAAGCACATGGTCGCCCCGCACGATGATGTGCTGGGTGAACCAGACGTCGTCCCTGGCCGGCGCCCGACGCACGTCTTGATGGCCATACAAACTGCCGGTCTTGCGAGGGTCCCGGCGGTAGCTGTTGTTGACCTGGACCTCGAAACCCTTGCGCGGCCAATTGCTCTCCTGGTACCTGGTGTGAAAGTAGATGCCGCCGTTGGAATTGCGGCGGGTCATCACGTCCACTTTTAACTCAAAATCTGTGAAATCTCCGCCTTCCACCGGTCCGATATAGAACAGATGACTTCTGGACCCGTGCGCGACGATCGCGCCGTCCTGCACGGAGAAGGTATTCTTGTTCTCGCTGGCTTTCCAGCTATCGAGGCTCTTACCGTCAAAAAGGCGAATCCAGGACTGGTCCGAATCCTGTGCCTCCACGGGAACGGCCCAAACCAACAGCGCAACGGCGATCCAAACCGCGTGATATCTTGCTGAAATCATTCTGCAATCTCCCTGGCGTGCGAAGAGAAACAAATCCGGCGAATGCAACATGATCGCTATCAAACCAGATATGCCCTGCCAATGCAAGCGGCGAGACTGCACCGGAGTTGCACGGCTCTGCGAGCACGGAGGCAAATAAGGGCGACCAGAAAGAATAGACGTAAAGCCAAAAAGGAAAGATAGAGAAGGTTATCGTGCCGTCGAGGGCGAAATGCGCAAAAAAAAGAAGGAGACGAAGGCAACAAGAGTAGAACTGGTTGTAGGCCCGTCTCCTTGTTGCGATATGCCGAATCGCACCATACCGCGGGTCAGTGCTTGCGAGACCAACTGATCTCCGTATGCATTCGCAACACATATAGTTTACGACAAACCAGCGGGATGGTCAAATGAATTTTGCTCCCGAGCATCCAAAAACTCCAAAAAATGTCCGCCCCGACGGCTCGACACTGGAATATCGGAATTACGGTTGCTCCGCGAGCATCTCGGCCCTTCCCAGCAAGCCCTTGACACGAACATCGCCGTCAAAGGTCGTGATATCGACGTGGTGGAGATTCTCCACGCGTACCAATTCCACCATCGGCGCGCCAATGTAGGCGGCGCCGGACGCGCCCAGAATCTGCGGAGCGATGTACACACAGACTTCATCGGCCAGCCCTTCGCGCAGAAACGACGTCAGCACGCGCGGACCGCCCTCGATGAGCACCTGCTGGGCGCCTCGGCGACCCAATTCATCGATAAGAAAACGCAGGTTGGAGACCCCGTCGGCCTCGTCGTGGGCCAGTACCTGGGCTCCCCTCTTCTTGATGCGTTCGGCGTGCTTGAGCTTGGCCTCGACGGCCGCCTTCTTCGTGCAAACCAGGACGGGGCAGCTCTTGGTCGTGCGCAGCAACCTGGCCTTCAGCGGGATCCTCAGCGTATTGTCCAGCACGACGCGGATGGGTTTTCGGCCCTTGCTCGGTCGCGGCGTCAGCAGCGGATCGTCCGCTAACACGGTGTTGATTCCCACCACGACGGCGCCGACCCGCCTGCGCAGCTTATGCGCATCCCTGCGGCTGGCCTCATTCGAGATCCACCGCATCTGCTCCGATTGATTGGCGAAGGCCAGCTTGCCGTCGAGACTCTGGGCCCACTTGAGCACGACCCAGGGCTTGCCGGTCTGGACATACTTGAAGAACGGCGCGTTGAGCCGCCTGGCCTCCTGCTCGCAGAGGCCCACCTGCACTTCGATGCCGGCCCGCCGCAACTCTTCGATGCCTCTGCCCCGCGCATGCTCGGACGGGTCCATCGTCGCAACCACCACGCGCGCCAGTCGGGCCCTTATGACGGCCTCGGTGCACGGCCCGGTCTTGCCCTGGTGGCAACACGGCTCCAGGGTGACGTACATCGTCCCCCCTTCCGGCTTCACCGCCAGCTTCCGGCAGTCCTCAATCGCATTGACTTCCGCATGAGGACAGCCGAATTTCCGGTGATAGCCCTTCCCGATCACCTGCCCGGCCTTGGTGATGATGCACCCCACCGCCGGGTTGGGCTCCACCGAACAAATGCCCTTGGCCGCCAGCTTCAAAGCCGACCGCATTATCTTCTCGTCCTGCCCGTTCACGCTACGTTTCCTCCCTGTCAACCATTCGCACAAATTCCTCTTCGTCAATCACTTCGACCCCGAGAGCGCGGGCCTTTGCCAGCTTGCTGCCCGGGTCCTTGCCGGCCAGAACGAAATCCGTCTTCTTGCTCACGCTGCTCGAAGCCTTGCCGCCGGCTCCCTGTATGGCCTGCTTGATCTGCTGCCGGGTGAAATTCTCCAGCGCCCCGGTGACCACGATGGTCTTGCCTTCGAGTTTGCCTTCGGCCTTTGCCGGTGTGGCCGGCGGAGGTTTCACGCCCGCGGCCCGGAGAGCATCGACGACACCGCGATATCGGGCGTCACGAAAATACCGGTAAATGCTCTCGGCCATCACCGGCCCGATCTGGTCGATCGCCTCAAGATCGTCCGGGCCCGCGTCCATCAAGGCCTCCAGCGAACCGAAATGATCGGCCAGAATCTGCGCCGACTGACCCCCGACGTGGCGAATGCCCAGGGCCGCCACCAAACGCCACAGCGGGCGCGTCTTGCTGCCCTCGATAGCGTCCAGCACGTTCTGCGCGCTCTTGTCGCCCATGCGTTCCAGCGCCGTCAAGTCCTCGCGGGTGAGCCGGTACAGGTCGGCGAAATTCTCGACGAGTCCGCGGTCCACCAACTGCTCCACCAGAGAGGTCCCCAAATGCTCGATATCCATCTGCCCCCGACCGGCGAAGTAGCGCAGACGTTCCTTCAATTGCCCCATGCACTGCGGATTGGGACACCGGATATACACACCCGCTTCGTCCTTGACCACCTCCGTGTCACAATTCGGACATCGCCTGGGCACCGGAAACGGCTCGACGCTGGCCAACCGAAGCTCCTTCCGAACCTCGACGACCTGGGGAATGATCTCGCCGGCCTTCTCGACCAGGACGGTGTCGCCGCAGCGTACGTCCAGGCGACGCATTTCATCGAAGTTGTGCAGACTCGCCCGGCTCACGGTGGTGCCCGAAAGCGGGACCGGTTCGAGGTTTGCCACCGGCGTCAGAATCCCCGTCTTGCCCACCTGGACCGCAATCGATTCGACGACGGTCTCGGCGCGCTCGGCGGGGAACTTGTAGGAAATGCACCAGCGCGGCGCTCTTCCCGTCGCGCCCAGGGCCTCACGCTGGTCCAAACGATTCACTTTGACCACCATGCCGTCGATCTGGTAATCCAGCTCGAACCGTTTGTCGCTCCAGCCCAGGCAAATTTTGATGACCTGATCGATGTCTTTGGCCTTGCGGATGTTTGGATTGACGGGCATCCCGAGCTGTTTGAGGCGCTGCAGCGTCTGGTAGTGATCCGCCGCCAGCGGTCGGGATACGGCGCCCGTGGCATAGGCAAAAAACGACAGATTCCGCGTGGCGGTAATCCGCGCATCGAGCAGTTTCAGCGAGCCGGCCGCGGCGTTGCGCGGGTTGGCGAAAGCCGCCTCGCCCGCTTCGGATCGCATTCTGTTGAGCTCGGTGAACGAGCTGTTCGGCATGTAGACCTCGCCCCGGACCTCGAGCAGTCCCGCAACGTCGTCGCCGTCGAGCAGTGACAGCGGAATCGCGCGGATCGTTCTGATGTTGGCGGTGACATCATCACCGACCTCTCCGTCGCCGCGCGTGGCGCCGGCGACCAAAAGCCCGTCTTGATACCTCAAACTCACCGCCAGACCGTCGATCTTGAGCTCAACGACGTAGTCATACGGCATATCGCCCAATTGCTTGCGTATTCTCTCGTCGAACGCTTTCAACTCGTCGGCGTTGTAGGTATTGTCCACGCTGAGCATGGGCACGGCGTGCCGGACGGTTGCGAATCCCTCCAGGGGCTGCCCCGAGACACGCTGCGTGGGGGAATCGGGGGTGACCCGTTCGGGATGCTCGTGCTCGAGCCGCTTCAGCTCCGCAAACAACTCGTCGTATTCACGATCACCGATCTCGGGCCGGCTCAGAACGTAATAGAGGTAATCATGCCTGCGTATCAGCGTCCGCAGCTTTTCGAGACGGTCTTCGACACTTTGAGCCATGGCAGTACAACGGTTCCTTCATCTCGGCCTCTTGCGGCCTCCGTCGGAATCGACCCGGCGTCCGGCCGCAGACCATCAGCCGACAGCGCATAACAATCAGGATAAAACAACAGGAAGGATTATAATCGAGCCGTTGACCTCAGTGCCACCCTAAATCCCGAGCAGACGAACCAGCGAAGATCGGCGACCAACGTCTCGAATGAAAGGAAGGAAGCAGGCGACGGCAACGCGACCGATATGCGCCGGCTGCCATGAAGCCGGGGAACATGCACACGCCGGCAGAAACGCCCTGAGAACTCAAGAATCACCCTCCTCCGGGTGAAAATACGGCTTCTCGGGACGTCTTGCCGGTTCTTTCCAAAGCCTCTACGGCGCGGGCGGAAGCACTCCGAAATTGCTGCGGGCGATGTCGTAGATCATGCTGCCGTGCGAACGCGACCGGATCAAAAGATACTCGCGATTGACGCGCAGTATCATCTCGGCCCGGTTCCCCGCATACACCACCGCCATTCCCGACGAACGGATCGCCTCGTGCAGGTCCATGCCGAGATCCAGAATATCGTCGTCGGAGAACCCGACCTGCTGCATGACCACGACGATGTCGTCGGCGGTCAGTTCGGCCACGTCCCTGTTCTCCTTGGCCACAATCCGCAGCTCGCCCGAACCGCCCTCCGGGTGAAGCTCAGGCCATTCGGCCGGCCGGATCGCCTGATTGCAGCCAGTCACCTCCAAAGCCAGTAGGGCCAGCACCAGCAACGTGCCGGCCGTCGTACCAAAGATGGGTTTGCCCCTGTGCTGCACTGTATCTGCACTCCTCACTTTGCCATCGCATCACTGGCGCCGGCGTCTTATGCTGTCCTGGATATCTTGTATGCGAACCGTATCGCCACTCGACTCGGCCGGCATCCGTGATTGCTGAGGCCGCGACGGTTGACGCGTCACCGGGTGGTCCGGCACCAGATGCGCCGTCACAAAGACAGCGATCTCACGTGTCGCCGTGTCCTCGTTCTGGTTGCGGAACAGTCCGCCGATCAAGGGAAGCTTGCTCAGCCCCGGAACCTTCGTATTGTCCGATTTCGACCGGTTCTCCGTCAATCCGGCCAGCGCCACGGTACCGCCGTCGTGGACAGTCACCGCGTTGGAGGCGGTACGCCGCGTGACGACGGGAAGCTCGCTCGCACGCCCGGACGGGATGCTGTCGCTGACCTCCACGGACATTTCCAGCGTGATATCGTTGTTGTCGCCGATATACGGGGTGATCGTCATGATCGTTCCCGCCTCAATCTTCTCCAGTTCCGACTGCGTGTAGAAGGAGTTCTCGTTGAACGCCGCCGACATCATGTACCACTCTTCCGTAACCACTCGAATCTCCGACCGTTTGGCATGCTGGGCCAGAAGCTGCGGACTCGAAATGATGTCCGCCTGCTGATTCTCCTGGAGCATATTCAGCGTGGCCAGCAACGCATTGGTGAACGTTCGGTCGAAAGAGAAACCAATCTGAAGACCGTACAACCAGTCGGTACTGATGTCCCCGCCCCCGGTCCGCAAGCCTCCCATGGAAGCCGTCGGGAACTGCCATTCGACACCGAGGTTCAGAAGATTTCCGCGTTCCATCGACACGACCCGCGCATCGAGCAGAACGTGCCGCGGACGGGTGTCCAACTGTTTCAGGTCCGCCATGATCCGCTCGGCCAGCGCCGGAGGAGCGGTGATGGTGACGAGCCGCCCGCTGCTCGTGCGAGTGGCGCCCGTTCCGAATCCGATGCTGTTGGGATCGGAGGCGCCTTCGGCCTTGACGTACTTGTCGAACGCCGGCGAAAGCATTTTCACCGCCGTATCGGCCGCTATGTAATTCAGTCGCACGTAGCGCGTCTCACTGATTTCCGGGAAAGCGCCGTCGGCAATCTCGCGACTGGCGACAAGATAGTAATTCGGCGTCTTCTTGACGACATAGGGCGAACCGGCCAGCAGAATTTGAAGCGCCGTTTCCAGGGGTACGCCCGGCAGATCGCCATAGGCCTCGCCCGTAACGGTGGCGTCGGGAACGATAGTCACACCGGCCGCCAGCGCCACATCCTGAAGGGCGTCACGCAACGGCTCGCCCATATAGGTATTGATGATCGGACGGAACACGAGGAAATCGGACCCGATTTGCTTGTACGCATAACCGGGGCCCTCCAGGATCTCCTCCAGTGCCGTCGTAATCGGCACAGGCGCCAGCCCGACCGTCACCGACACAGGCTTGATCGTTTCATCCACGTAGATCTGCACGCCTGCCTGGTTCGCAAGAGTCGTCAGAACGTCGAGCAGACTCTCCTGGCGGAACGCGCCGCTTACGATAGGCCCTGCCGCCGGACGGTAGGGTCCGACAGCCGGTGTGTCCGGCCCGGTCGGCGTCCCCGCACCCGGTATCTCGGTACCCGGAGCAGTTTCCAGCAAAATGTTGACCTTGTCCTGGAGCTGCCTGACCTGATCCATCAACTCTTGCTTCTCCGGGCTGATGACCTCCGCAGGCCCCGGTTCGACCACAGTCGTGTCCGGCTGTGTCGGCGTCGTCGGGCCCGTCGGTGTGGTCGGGCCTGTCGCCGGTGGCGTCGTATCGGTCGTGGTAACCGGAGGTAGACTCGGCTGAACCGGCTGAGAAATCCGCGCCGTCCGGTCGATATCCTGGGTCACCTCCGCATACTCAATGCTCGGCGGATCGAAAAGGAACCCTTCCTTCTCTGGGAACAGCCCGCCGACCCACCCATAAGGCACCTTGATGCTGTACTTGCCTTTGGCATCGGTGATCGCCTGGTAGTCGCCCGGCTTGGCCGTAATAGTGACGCCCTGGATCGGCGCAGTGCCGGCAATAATACTGTCGGTGATGGTCATCATCTGGACCTGACCGCTGAAATCCATGTTCGCCAGGTCCTGCAAGACCGGCGTAAGCAGCCGGCTCGGCGGAAGGAACGTATAGCCGTCCTTCTCGACGGTGACCTTGCCCTTCCAGTTGTGGTTCACCGACAACTGGTAGGCGCCGCTGGCGTCGGTAGTGGTCTGTCCGCCGCTGTTGTCGGCCAGGACCAGAACGTCCGCCACGGGACCGACCTGACTGGTGACCTTGCCCGAAATGGCGTGCTTGATCACCAGGCCCGTGTAGTCCTCGGTGGGCAGGCTCGACGTAACCTCCGGGTAGTCCGTTTTCGCCGGCGTGAACGTGTACCCATCCTTGTAAGGCGTGACGGTGCCATTCCATTTGTACTTGACTGTAGCGGTGTACGACCCGTCCGCGCCGCTGACCGGCTGGCCCGGCAAACCGCGCAGGACCACACCGGGAAGACTCGTGTTACCCGAGATGGTAAAGGTAATCGCCTCGGCTTTGAAGTTCTGGTTGAGCTGGTTGGACGTAACGGAGCTGAAGCTCACGTTCGGCGGATCGAACGTATACCCGTCTTTTTGGGGCGTAATCGACCCCGACCAGCCATAGTCCACCATGGCGGTGAACGCACCGGTCGTATCGCTGACCACGTTGTCAAGCCCCACCAGGGTCACGCCTGCGGTACCGGCGTTGCCGGCGATCCTCAGTCTGATCAGAGACGGGTTGTAATTCTCATTCTCGTAGTTGCTGGTGACCTTCGCGTAGTTCTTGGACTCGGGAACGAAGGTGTAGCCCGGCTTCGTGGGCGTCACTTTGCCCGCCCAGCCGTAGTTCACCGTCGTGGTATAGAAGCCGTCGGTATTGGTAATCGGATCGCCGGGCAGACCCACCAATTGCACGCCTGCCATGTTGGCGCTGCCGGAGATCTGGAACGTGTGTACCTCGGCCTGATAGTTCTGGTTGGTCTGTATTTCCGTCACATCGGTGTAAGATCGGGACTCCGGCGTAAACTCGTGGCCTTCCTTCTCCGGCGTGACCGTCCCTGCCCACTTATGCGACACTTCCACGCGGTACACCCCATCCGAGGTGGTCTTGGGATCGCCGGGAAGGCCCTTCATCGTGACGCCTTCGACGCCCACGGAACCGGAGATCACATAGGTCATCTCCCGCGCGACGAAATTCTCGTTCTTCAGGTCCGCCTCGACCGTCGTGAAGGACTTGGAAGGAGGCTCAAAGCGATATCCCTCCTTCGTCGGGATCACCGTGCCGACCCACCCATAGGTGAGGGTGGCCGTGTAGACGCCGGCCTGGTCGGTCACAGGATCGCCGGGCAGACCCACCATCTTCACGCCCGGCTTACCCGCCGTGCCCGAGATGCTGAAGGTCTTCAGCGTGGCCTTGTAGTCCTCCGTGCTCAGGTTCTCCGTGACCTTGGCATAGTCCTTCTGCTTCGGCTCGAAGGTGTAACCCTTCTTGACCGGAGTCACCGTCCCCTTCCAGCCATACTCGACTTCGACGCTGTAGACCCCGTTGTCGTTGGTCGACGGCGCCCCGGGCAAACCCTGCATGGTCACGCCGGCCAGGCCGTCGACCGAGCCGGAAATCACGAACTTCTGCTTGACCGCTCGGAAGCCCTGACTGTGCGTAACCGGGGTAAACAGCAGGATTACGCAAAGGACCATCACCCCGCCCGATAAAAACCTACCGATATATTTCCTCGCCATAGGTCAACGTCCCTTTCTGCAGCCGTAACCACGCCATCCCACGGCTTTCCAACTTGTATCGGCCATCCCGTGCCCTCCTTTAAGCAAAAACCGCCTCTGCGGCATGCTACAATTCAATCGTGGTCGCTCCACCGACCTCCCCCACGTTCATCACTTCGACCACCTTGCGCTCGGTCGTTTCAACCACGCGCACGGCCGTCTGGCCCTGGGCCGATTCTCCGTTCTCACCGGTTAGAATCACCGTCAACCGGTACATTCCGGCCGGCACTGTACTCACATCCAAAACGCCGGTGAAATTGCGTTTCTCCAGAGGCAACATGATTCCCCTGCTTTTGTCGCTGGTCAGGAGGAACCGCGCCCGGGGCGTATTGGCCGCGTCGTCTACGATAGACAACACCGCGCGGCAACTGGGCATTACGTGCATGTCACCGATGTTCGAGAATCGGGCCGTCACCAGGTAGCGATTGGGCGACGACTCCGAGAGCGTCAACTGCTTGTTCATAACCCGAGGACTGCCCTGGCCCTTCTTGTTCCGAATACAGAGGCGGGCCTTCGTCGTTCCGGCGGTCTGCCCATCCGGCCAGCGCGTCCGCATGGTCAGCATCGCATAGAAATTCGGGTGCAAAAGCCCGGTCTTCGGCATGCTGCACGAGATCCGGAGATTCTGTCGGCGTTTGCCTTGCAGCGTGAACCGCTGCGGTGAGACTTTCACCCAGTTGGAACAATCGAAATCAGGCCCGCGCAGATTCTCATAGAAGGCGTTTACCATATGGTCCGGCAGGGACACCTCCACCTCCACGTCCACCTTTTCGTCCGAGCCGTTGAATACGGCGATGCGACCGCTTCGCGTCGCTCCGGGAATCGCCTCGATCAGGACCTCGTGAGGATCCAGGTCAATCGCGGCATCCCCGTGCAGTATCGAGACACGCTGGTCGCCCTCGAAGGTGAATTCCTTGCGAAACAAGGGCGAACGCCGACCATCCACGTACAGAAGCGCCTCGACCTTGTACTGCCCGGAAGGCAGCGGACGCCCCACATCTTCCAACAGGTGCAAGCCGATACCGGGCAGAATGCCGGTCTCGAGATACTCCTTTTCCGTGATGAGGCGCCAGTGTCCTCCCAGTTGGCTCCACACCCGCGCCATCGCCGTCAGACGCGAGTAGGTCCCTCCCTGGTTTTCGATATCCACACTGACCAGCGTAGCCGGAGGTTTGTCAACGGTCCGATGACGAAACTGCAAGCCCACGTCGGTCAATGCGATGTTGCTGGGCTCGGGACGACCCTGAACCTCGATAATCACCGGGATCAAGAACTCCAACACCACAGCCGTGCTGAAGCCGCCTGTGCCCCCCGGCGCAAGCAGTGACGAAGCCAGAATGGCCGCCGAGTAGTATCCCCGCTTTCCGGGAGGCACGTCCACGCGAACGCGGACGGCAAGCCGCCCATACGGAGTGATCTGAACGCTATCCGAATCCACTCGCAACCAATCCTGACAGCTCTGCATTTTCGAGATGTCCAAGCGAATCTTACTGTCCTCAGGACCGGCCCACACCCAGCGAGCACCGCTGCCGTCTTCGGTAACCTCGGCGTCAGGCTCAATGGGAACCCATATGCCGTTCGGATCCTGAGAGATATCAACGATCCGCAGGTCAACCTGCCTTGCGGTATCGCTCGTGTTTTCGATGATGATTTCCGGCCAGGCACGCCGGCCGGGCGGCAGCGACATCTCCATCTTCATGGGCTGGACAAGAAACTGCCCGAAGGCCGCCCCCCCGGTCAGCAGAACGACAGCCATAACGCCGATAATCTGAGCCAAGGACCGGCTGCTCATGGAAGAGCCTGTGAATGTATGATGCCTGACGAGATGCACGTCTGCTCGTACCATTCGACCTCCAACCATATCTACCATGCTCCACCTCTCATCGCACCTGCTGCGACCGCCACGGTCAACCTGCGGTCCAAAGAATCTTTGCCACGTTGATTTCGCGAGTATCATACCTCTTCGGCAATCCCAAGAAGGTACTTGCCCCATTTCTCGCGATTTCCCTGAAACACCCCCAACCTATAGTGCCGCCTCCCATCAAGACCGCCTTTTCATCCAACGATCACTTTGGATAGGACATCCTCAAGGTTACCAAATTCGAGACCCTTTGTCAATACCTATTTTGCCTATTCTACCAAGTTTACACGACTTAACCTATCGGCATTGACAGCAGCCCGGGGCCGAAAGCCGACCCCAAAGCTCTCACGTCCGCGAAATGCGACCAAGAGTCCGAAACGTCTGAATCGCCCCTTCTGCACATACGAACTGCCAGACCCATCACGTTCTCCGCCGAGATGATTGGTTCATCCGCTTTTTGGGGTACTTTCGTGTCTCTTGGGGGCTCTGCCCCCAAACCCCCGGCATTTGCCGCTTTGGACCAATGGCATTAAGAACGCCCTGGGTCTGCCCCTTGGCGCGAGCGGTCGTGGCCTGCTGTCGATCCCATAGTACGCAAAAACCGGATGAGCCAGATGATTTCTCGAATCCGAGCCCCGGATGCCAACAGGAGACAGACGACATGGAACCCCGGAGAGACCCGGCCTGGATCACAGCCGAGATGCCCGATTCGCTACACCAGAGCGTCTCACGATCCCCCAGACAACGTCCGCCCCTGCGCCCCCGTCCGAAAAGGCGCCCCGGACGGCTGAACTATTGGGCCTTTGAACCTCCGCGTTCCCGGCCCTGCGCAACCGGTCTCGGGCTGGGCACCCCCCGGCGTCCGAATTCGCCTCTATCTGCGGCTCTGCGCTCAATCCCCTCGCCCAACGTTCGCGCCAGGTCTCAGAGGGGGGGGGGCAAACGCCCCATAACCGTTCCATCGATCCGGCGCACGGAAAAGGGAGGATGAATCCGTACGACCCATCCTCCCTCTGCGATCCACTCACCCAGCAGCTTCCAACATCACTGCTTCCGTTCGGCTTTGTGTCCCCCTTCGAGAAGAACGACACCAAACCTCAGCATGGAGTTGCCGCCGAGTTCTGCCTTTAGAGGCTCTCGTTACCTCGGGATAACGAAGATCTTGATGTTCGCCACGGTGATGTTGGTCGAACCACCAGGCTGATCACTAAGATCGGCGTCCGTCAACGTAGCGCAAACCGAGGTGCTTCCACCGGGAGAATCGATGTCCGACGGGGTGACACTGCAACTGTACTTGCCGCCGACAACGCCCAGCGAGGTGATCTCACAGCTCAGCTTGAGATTGAAGTTACACTGAACCTGCATCGTGGTGCATCCGGAATACTTGTAGATGCTGTCCTGGCCCATCTTGATTTCCAGGTTCTGCTCGTTCGGGATCTTGATCCAGTACCCAATGTCCATCTTGACCGGAATGCTCACACCCTCGATCTCGAGCGGAGTGTAAACCTTCGTCCAACTGAAGCCGTGCGACTTGAAGGACACATCCCCAGCTTGAGCGACGGTACCCAGCATAGCCACTGCTGCGACTACAAATAGAGTTTTCTTCAACATCTTCACTTCCTTTCTAAATCAAACTTAACCCTCGCTCCGAAGTGGCCGATAAGGCCTGTGGAGCTAAACCCAGTTAATCCGGCTGGGCGCCGAGAACGCCTCAGCCGCACACCAAAGCGGGCGACACTACCCTCAACGGCTTTTCCAGGTCTGCCCGCGCTGCGCCCGAAAAACCGCGGCCCAAAAACTACCATGAATTTGACCTGCGATCTTCATTCCCACTTGGCATTTGACATCATCCTACCGTCCCAAGAGAGGGCCGATCCCTTCGGACGACCCACAGGCTCTTGCAAGCCTGTGAGATGTCACTGTGTCATCACCTTACCTCCTTTCTCCCCTTTCCCCTTGGGGGGGGCTTGTTAGGGATCACACCTTTCCATAGGTCCTGGGCAATCTATCAACTATCGCATCATTATTCCGACCTGGCAGAATCCGCCATGAAATCCGGGTTCATCACCCATCCGGATTACGGCCCTGCCATCACAGTTATCACCAGAACCCCGTTGTACCGCCCTGCCGGGTAATACTCACACCCCTTGACTCCCACCTGCAAATCGACCGGCACGTCAATGCCACTGGCCGGAGTGGGCTTGGACGAACTGGCAATCGCCACTCGTCCTGTCACAGAGGAAACCTGCTTGCCGTTGATCGCAACCTGCATGTCCTGTGCCGAGACCACCGCCTTGCCTTGCTCATGTCGAAAACCACGAAACGAAGCCGACAAGTGGAACGGACAGTTCGCCAGCACATGAGTCTGCAACCTTGCCGCAAGCCGCTTGACCCCGGGGCCCCACGCAGTCCCCAAATCCACCACCTCTTGGGGCATCGTGACCTTCACGAACGGCTCCACCCGAATTTGAGCCGACGCACTGCCGGCCACCACCAGGCACACCATCGCGGCCAAGATCATTTTCGCCAGATCACCCATTTCATTACCCCCCTTACAACAATGGCGTATCACGCCCACCAGCGCAACACCTGTTTTCGTCTGGCGTTTGCTTACGCACTCTGTTCTGCAAAAAGCCTACTCGCCAAATTGTCTGAGAGCGCCCTCCCTGCTGGTCCGGTTCAAGAAGATTTCTCAATCCTCCAGAATCCGCCTGTCCTTCCGTGATGGCGCGAGAAGTGCGAAGTGCGTCAAATCGATGAACCACACAATCGATTTTTTCCAACCCTCCTCACTTTCTCACTCTCCTGACCTGTCCGCCTGACACAAACCCAAGGCAGTCCCAACACATACGAGGCCAAGGCCTACCCCAGACCTCCCACTCAATCCAAAGTACTAAAACAGCCTATGCCATGTCAAGCGAAAAGTTGCCAATTACCAGGACGCCCTAAAGTTTTCAGGCTATCCATTAGTCCCATTCTACCCAAATAACCACCCCATGTCAACATATGTTGGCAAATAAATTCCGACGTAAGGGCAAAATCGAGGTGAATTGACAGTACTGATCGCGTCTTTCCCGGACTGGCGGCGTTGCCAACGCCGCACCAAGCCCGCCTCCCCGCATCCAAACGAGTGTAAAGGCATTCAGCAAAGGAATTTACCGCCCACGCAGCCTGCTTGGGCCGGCGAGAAGCGAGCTGCCATACCCTCCCAACCTGCGACAAGTCGCCCGCCGAAACACACATCGGATGCCACAGGGACACGCATTTTTATAGGCTCGCGAAAGAAAAGCCGGTCCTTTTACCTCCCTTGCACCGGCCCGCGAGGCTCGCTTGATCGTGCAGGGGAAAGACAAACGGCCCTTCGGAAATCCCAGAAAGACCGCGCATGTGGAAAAGCTGAGATGATCGGACACTGAAACCCTCGCCACCGAAACTCCCCGAGTAGGACTCGAACCTACAACCTAGCGGTTAATCCCGGCGCGCCGGGACTCGCTCTACCGCCCCAGCAGCGTCTGGCGTATCCATCGGGCCGACTTCATGCCCTTGATCTGCCGTTCACGCTGCATCGCCTCTGATCTCGACGCAAAAGCCTCTTTCCAAACAAGCCGCCACGGACCGTGTTTAGGGCAGTATTTGCTCAACAGGGCCTCGGGATCGTTGTGCTCGCTGAGCCGACGGTCCGGATCCGCCGTGGAGCCGACGTAAAACCGACCCTCGGGATTTTCCAGTACATACGCCCAGAATGTGCCGTCCGCCTTCTCCAAACTCCCCGAGTAGGACTCGAACCTACAACCTAGCGGTTAACAGAAAGGCCTGGAGAGCCTGCCGAAAAGCCCAAAAGTCTTTTGTTTTCAGCATCTTAGCAAGATCTTGTATTTTCGCAACTGTTTGCATCCATTCGCGTTTTTTCGCACGTTATCGCGGTATCCAGAGCGCAAAACGGTACAAAACGGTATGAGCTGGTTTCAGGGCGTGACTATGCGCATCGGAGAATGGATTCGTTCAGCAACTCGCCGTAGCGTACGTGAATTACGGATACTGCTTCTATGTCACCGGAACGATTCCGAATAACAAGAACGCCGTGCTCGTCGATCAGAAGCTGATCGAGAAATACAACATCGCGATCAGCAAGTGGGCTAGGGCCCGCCGAAAGGTGCAGGGCCTGGCCAACGTCCAGTATCTGCGACACCACCAGCGATTCATCCTGATCGCCACGCGGGGCAAACACGAGTTCTTTGAGCAGGAAGGCGATACAATCAAAGACATTCGGCGGGAACCGATTCTCTACGCCGGTTACAGCATCGGCTACGCATACAATCGGGAGATGCTTCTGGAGTTCTTTGGCAAGGATTCCAAGCCGATAGGTTTCAAGTTCTTTGAGATAGCCGGGCTTGTACAGTAGCCTCGTATCCAGTGCACGCACCTTGCCGTCAGGGCACCACGCGAGATTCGCAATCAAACAGTGATCGTGCCAGTTGCAGTCCCAGAGACGACTTGTGTAATGGGTCAGTCGTGCAAGAAAGAGCTTCGCGGGAACGCGCCCGATACCATCAGTCCCCACACGACAATATCCAAGGTCCTGCTGCATCTTTTTCACAGTCTCTTCGAACGCCGTATCGCGGCATTCCAGTGCGGTTTGCCTGATGGGAGATGGGGACAGAGCAACCAGTAGAGAGTAGTCCTTGGGGTCGCTGAACGTGTAATCGCATCCGGGATTCCGCTTTCGCTTCCCCGTTCGTTTGCCTGCATTCTGGACCCATGGTTTGTTTGTGAAAGGGTCTTTGCCCTGGAACAGCCTTGACAGCTGTCGTCTCTTCACTTTGCCAGACAGGCCAACTTCCTTGGCCCCTTCACCGTGCCACTGACCAGACTCCTCCTCATGACGCAGATAGTACATGTCCTTGAGGTAGTAAGCCTGGTTACCAAAAGTGAGTTTGCCGATTGACAGCACCATATGATTACCCCAGGGGCGGGTACGTTTTGGAGACCCACTCCAGAGCTTCCTCAAAAGTCTCGATTTTGCCTGCATGAATAAGCAGCGTTGTCATGGCCGTGGCCAGCTCTTCACGCAGGCTTTCTATCTGCTCCTTGATCTCTTTGAGCGAGTACTCGATGTGATGTTGGCGTGTATCTCGTAGGTATTCTTCGAGGGCACGTCGAGCATATAGGTGGCGGCTGTCTACGTTGCATTCATCGGCGAGCCGATCCAGCTCTTCCGCCATCGCCTTGGGCACTTTGAAATTGATACTCTCCGTGCGTGGTTTACTCATGTATATGGCTTTCTTCTCTATACTTAGCATCGCCGTGCCCGCATGGCGTCAACAGAACGTTTACCGCATAAGTTTGGCTCTTCAGGTCGGTTAGCACGAGAAGTTGCTCGCATCGTAAGATGCATTTGTGTGGAGTTGAAAAAATGATTAGGACGAGAGTCATAAGCTAGATTCTGAGTTGTTCGTTAACCTGCTGGGAGGCTCGTTCGATTTGCGTCATACGCGACTTGGGTGATGTGAGTCGTCCTACGGCGGTGGAGTCCTCGCCGTCGGTCAGGGCATCACTCCACCGCTGCAAGGCCTCAAGGCTGGTATACGTACATCCGGCAATCTTGGCAGATTCTAGGCGGACGCCTTTGATGCCCTTCTTGATCCATCGGTACACTGCCGAGACGTGGACGGTCTTCCCGTTGGGTCGCCGAGGCAAATGCTTCGCCGTATCCGAAATCGAGATGAGTGTTTCGTTGTGGATGTCAATCATGGTCATTCGTCACAACATCTTCGTGAAGTAGGAAAGAGGGGGTGTGTATCCACTGGACTCTTGGCTCTGTGTACATGGATGCCTTGTCGTGGAGCCGCAATGCTCTTTCGGACTGGCGTCGTTGATGTCGAATGTCGTTGCCGATTGCTGCCGCGCATATCATGGGCGCACCTCCAGCAGAAGACCCATCCCAGTTGGGTCATGTCATTGCTGCGTAGATTGAAATCGTGTGATCTGGCTACTGTATTATCGACGGGATCTGGGGAGTGTCCGCAACGAGCATACACGAAGGATCTGGGTGATCAGAAAGACGGAAAGGCCCCGGTGGAGATGATGTATCTACTCACTTTATGCTGGTTTGCTCTTGCATGGACAGACGCATCCGGAGGGTCCTCTATGGATAAGTAAGGGGCTTGCTCCTCAGTTGAGAGGAGCACTCACATTCGAGGAACGCTAAGGCATGCAGTGAAATGAACTTAGGGGATGAGATTGACCATCGGAAAGTAGTGGAACGGAAAACGGCAACGCTCTGTGATACAAAGCTGCAGTAGAGATGGAGTGAATCGGGCAATAAAATACGGGCGTACCCCAACCATCATACAACGACACGGTTGTATTAAGACATCCGCTATGTGCGTGGGAGTATCATAGTGTTTTTACTACGCCATTCGCTTCTATGTGTTCGCCGATTGGCAAGAGCGCCTTGTGTCTTCTCAAGTCTTGCCCCACACATTTCAGCCAAATTGCCGACGAGGGCCCAGCGAACTCTGACAACATAGGAAATTTGGACAGCAAAGATATGCCTAATGGTTAACTTTTAAGCACAAGCGGGAGGACCGGATCTATCAATTCGGGCCCCTACATGGGTTTTGACTGCGTCTGTGACGGCGTCTCAATAACATTCGGGAAATCGTGCGTTGCCGTATGATTCAAGTACACGGAAACTCCTCGCCCAGTAGTGTAATAAACATAATATTTGGCAGAGACGGCTTCACAGAAACAGTCGCAAGATCACTTGTGAGATTATGGGCGGGAGACAATCAGAAAAATCCGGCCAATAGCCCGGTGACCACTGCCGTGAGACTGCTTTCATTTCCATAGACTGAGTTACTCACAAAGCAGTCACTCACTGGCAGCTTGGCTCACATAGGCTACTGGCCAGACGTAGTTTCTAAATGGCTTTTCCAGATATCTGTCAATTCTCAATCGGTGGCACGTCATCATCGTGGCTTATTACCTTCGGTATGGTCAATGGCTGGTCAGCCGGTTTCCTGTGATTCTCTATGTATGCATGGGCGTCGAGGATAGCTTTGCTCAGAGTCAGCAGGTCGTATTCTGAGAAATACGAGTTCTTTTCCCACTTGCCATTTCGCATAAATATAGAATGCACACCAATCTTGAAATACTCCCCCAAGTCAGAAGCGTACTTCCAGATAGTCACACGCGTCGTCCCGTAGCTCAAAGTATGAACTGGCTTATTGCTTTCCATATGTCTTTCTCTCTGAAACATTGTTTTTATTGGCGTTATGGAGAGAAGTGGACTTCGTGTGCTCTATTTTCTTTTGCGAATGATCTCGCGGACTTGTATGGACATTGATCTGCGTTCCTGTCGCAGCGGTGCATCTCGACCGCACAAGGGGACTTGGCAAACTAAAGGAAGCGGTATAGGGTTACTGGTGGTGGTGTATAATTGTGGTATGAATGCTGTCTGATTTGCATCGCATTTATACATGAAGAGATGGGGAGTCACGCGACTCCCGCCCTGGTCGCAATCGTCCGTGGACGGATTGGCCAGGCGGGATCGTAGCTGGATTGAATTGATTTGCGAAGATAGTCTCGTCAACTATCATTCCTAGCTGAAATCAACCCTTTTGTCAATTCATTCCTCTCGGCTGTTTGGTCGGTTTGTGGTCTATCCCCGTCGAATGCTTGATACAGACCGGCTAAGCGTCTGAAATGATTGAGGAATGTGACATGCAAAACAGCGTTTCAGGATATGGAGGAATAAAGTCCATCGCCAGAAAACCCGACGGAGGTTTCTACCTGGTACGGGCCAGGTCTTTACTGGCGGCCTGGGTGACATTCAAGCGGGAAGAGATTAGCCTCTACGATTTACGCTTGTGGTTGGCTTGTCATGAGATGATGGCTCGCCGCTGCCAGTTGAAACCAGATCAGGTTTCAACCTTCACTGAAAACGAACTGATTCGATTGGTGGGCAGTGGAACCAAATCGAAGGTCAAATATGGTATCAAACGTCTGCTTAGCTGTGGGCTTTTGCACTGGGATCGCAACTGCATTTCTACCGAGACTCACCGGGCAGAGGCAACGCTGGCAGAAACAGATGCGTGGATCGATGCCCTGTCGCTGGTCAAGAACAACCGGCGTAAAGTGCCCGTACCAAGAAGACTGATACGATACGTCATCAAAACCAGACAACGAACATTGATCGGTACGGTGTTGGGGCACCTTTTTCGCTGTCTCTATTACCGTAAAGGCCGATGTGTTTCTGGAGGCCGCTGCAAGGCCTCCTGGATTGCTGCCGCCCTACAGTTGGACCTGCGTAATGTCAAATCTTCCCGGAAGCGACTAATTGAACTCGGTTGGATCAAAGGCTGCAAAGACAAACAGACGTCACTGAACCGATGGGGCCTGCCCTTGGTCCTCAACCTGCAATGGGACGTTCCCGACAAGGGCAACCATGTGAAAACACCACCCCAAACATCTCAGAATTGTGCAAAACTACCACCCCCTATATATGACAAGAAACCCTTATCAGGATCTAATAACCAGAATCCCTCCAAGAATCCTGGTGTCCAAAATAGAACACGGTTTGATTCACAACCAAATCTGAAACACATCACCATAGAAGACCTCCGCAACGCCGTCCGACTCGATGCACTTTACCGTCAAGCATGTGCAGCAGGGAGTCTGCCGCACTCGCAGTCCAACAGGCTGCAATGGTTTGCAGCGGCAGAACGGGCTCTTTCTGAAGGAACGGAGAATCCATGCGGGCTGTTTGTGACCATTTGTGGCAAAAAGCTTTGGTCCTACATCAACCACGAACAGGAAGATGGCGCTCGTGTCAAACTGAAAAGGCTGGATTTCGGGGAGGAGACCCGCTTGCCCGGTGACGCGTGCGGCATGGTACCTGTCTATGACAGTTTGGCCGCATAAGTGGTGCTGGCTGGTTGCAGGCCGCCCCTTGCGGGACGGCCCGCTGTTAGATATTGGCATAGAAGACGTGAACCTTGCCTTCACAATCCAAGGTGAATACATCGCCACAGATCTCCATTTCTCGGGCAATACCTTCATAGTCGATGTGGTAGCGGATGAACTCCGGCAGGCCCTTGAGCGAATCCGCATAGCAATCGTCAATGAACTGCTCGGCGTAGTCCGTCAAGCTGTCGTATTCGCCGCAGTAGCCTTCTTCCATGTATCTCAGGGCCTCTTCCATGCAAGAAGTCCCACCGACATAACTCAACAATGCGGCAAACACCGGGCCGTGTTCGACGATCTGATAGGCTGCCTCGGCAACATGGTCAATGTCCGCGTATTCAGACAGATCCAGATCTCCGAAGTACTCATAGTCGTGAATGGCCCAATCTTCGGCAATCGGCTCCTTTGATTCAGCCAGCATTTGGCTGATCTCTTCGCGGATTACATCGGCGGATTGATTGGCGTCAATCCATCGTCCATGCAAACGACCGGCGTTGTAGTCTGCCAACGAGGCTACGTAGATCCTTGGGGTCTCATCGGTGTCGCGTGTTTTCAAGCTACAATGTGTCATATTCCCTCCATCCTAAAATGCCATTTTCCCCGGAATTGGGTCTGGCTTTTTTCTTTCAACCGGCGCAGCAGAAAAAAGCCAGACCCGATTTCGGGAAAGGAAACCAACGCGAAGCGTTTCTGCCAAGGGAGCCGTGCCTTCAGAAGCGGTAACAAGGTGCGTGCCAGCTCTGAGCGTAGCGGCTGGCACGTCAGCTTGTAGCGGAGGAAGGTGCGGCTTCCTTGACCTTAGCTCGGGAAGTAGGACAACTTACTGTGAACTGTCACAGAGGCATTGAAATGCTTCATTTCGCAAAGGTGGTTTCGGGATATCTCGCAAGGCTATCGATAGTATCCTCGGGCATCTCCTTGAAACCGGGCGTATGCCGGACTGTGTAAAAGAGAAGCCAGCGATTCAGATCGGCATCGTAATCTGCAAAGTGTGGGTTCAACAGACCGACATGTGGTGTGTTGATGTTGATCATCTGAACTGGCGTGCGACTGCTGAAGTCCAGGGTCCTCACGTCAACTGTCCGTGTTTCAGTGCAACGGGTGGTTTTATAGTGGATCCTCAAGTTGGCCAGATCATATACGATGCTCCACATGGTATCAATATCCTCGTCCTGAGCGACCTCGACAAGTGTTCGGAAGGCGTACTGGACACACTCTTCCAGTGAATCCGCATCGCAGGTCCTCAAGCGTTCTGCTGCGATGACGAAGCGATCCAGTGAATCCTGAGAACGATACGGGATCTCCCTATCGCCTCCGAAACCCAGATATCCGTCGAGGTAACCGAGCGAGGCGGCACAGGTATGGTTGGTGATGAGTTTGTGCGGCAGATCGCTGCCAGCATGGCAAATGAACTTGCCATGGAGGAATTCGATGATGGCCGTGTTACCTTCTCGGTCGCATACGAAGTAATGCGAAGGCACTGGAAAGTCCGGATCAATCCGGATTGTCTTATCGCTTTTGATGACTTCTTCGAGCGTTCGGCAATTATCGAGTTGGTACTGAATCCAGAAGGAGACGGTAGATCGTTCGTCCCGGGCGGGTAACTGGGTTTCGGACAGGTTGAGAGATTCGACTACCAGCCCAACCTCATTCATGCCGCCGAGCGGATTCTCCCGACCATATTGGTTAAACGTCACACTGCCATACTTGGAAGTCCATACAGCCGCTTTCTCACGAGGGTTCATCAGCATGGCACGCTTCAAGATTCCTCTCTTGTTTGTGATTAAGAGACCGTAATCGAGATACCAATCAAGGTTCTTAGCTGCTAGGACGACACCGTCAGTCTCCTGGCAGAATGCCGTACAGGCGCGTCCAATCTGCGTCGGCAGAAGAAGTACACCAACGGTGAAGGTAACGACTGCGATGCGATTATGCTGGCCTGTATGAATCGGTTGTTTTCGCATATGTGTCCTTTTGCTCGTTCCGTACATCGGTTGTATCTCCAGGCAACATTTCTCCGTTGACCTTCGCGGGATTACAGACTGGGGTCTGAACAGATAATTTTACTTGGTCGGGTCAGTTGCTGCAACGAAGCGTTGTGCTCGGGAAGTTCAGCTTGACGTGTTGGGTAGAATACAAAAACCATCTGCGCGCGTGTTGCGACCCAATGGGTGGGCCGTTAGAATACAGAAATGGCCTTGAAGCCGTGTGTATTGCTTCCTGGGGGGCGAAAGGAAGTGTCAAATGAGGTGTCGCCTGGTTGCGCAAGGTGTAATCATACAGTTCGCATGTCTTTGTTGTAGCACCCTGTTCTTAGTATTGCTAACTGTCCTTATGGGCTGCTCAACAAGGCGGAGTGATACACTTGTACGTCTGACTAATGAGGCCCCACCTTTCAAATCCTCGGCAATTGATGTTCATTATCACGGCGCAGGGCTGTACTTCCCCGGAGAAATGGGAAAAGATGTGCGCAAGATGTTCCCTCCTGAAGCGATAGCGAGTTGGAACGTACCACCGGCTGAAAAGGCGGCGCAGATCCGAGGGCAGATGGCGGCAGGAGGGGTGGCGATGGTGTTTCTGATGGGGCAGATATTTCCAGATAATCCCAACGAAGTGTATGCTGATTTGCCGCCAGGGCATATACGAACTGATGATCCTTTGGGCATCGAGAGGAGCCTTGCGATCACCTCTCACTTGCCTCCAAACAGCGCTAAAGTCATTGCCGCCTGTGATCCAATCAAGTCTAAGAGGCAGGGGCACTTGGTCGCTGCGAGGGCACAATTAGACGCCCACCGCGACGAGATTGTCGCATTCAAGTGCTACCTCGGATTCATGGGGCATCCTTGTGACGCCGGATACGAGCCGTACTACAAACTAGCCCAGGAATACGATATCCCTGTCATTTTCCATACCGGGTTCCTTCCTTCAACTCTCGCGTTATTCAGTGACTGTCACCCTCTTGAAATAGACAAAGTTGCGGTGCGGCATCAGCATATGAAGATAGTGATAGCACATGCAGGAAATCCCTTCTTCATGGAAGCGGTGGCTGTTGCTGGCAAGAACAACAATGTATGGCTGGACTTGTCGAGCCTTCAGTGTGAAGAAGAAGCTAGAGCTATTCTGATGGAATCTGAGCTACCGGCGGCAATGCCGAATTTCGCAGTAGCTGTCTTCCGGGAAGCGATTACCGCGCTGAACAGATACGACCGTCTCCTATTTGGCACAGACAACATATGCTCACCCAAGACGTACCGCAGGTTTATGGAACGCCTGATTCCAGAGGAACACCATAGCAAGGTGTTTCGCGAAAACGCGGAAAAGCTATTTAAGGTCGATGTCCCCGAAGTAGTTCCCGGCTATGGAAGATATGGAGAGTAGCCGGTATCGAGGGAGTGATTGAGATGTGCGATTCATAGCCAGTATTCCTATGGCGCGAGGACAGAAAGGACAAGACTGATGAAATGCCATATCGTATCATGTGTCACACGTTACCTACAGTCGGTGTCATTGATCGCAAGCTTGCTTCTGGTGTCAGCCTCCACAGCATGGGCTAAAGCAAGTTCGGCTGAGAATCAGCCTCCTATCATTGACATGCATATTCACGCGTTTGGAAAGGGATTTCCGTATGGGACAAAAGATCATCTGGGGAATTTGGCCCCGGAAAGCCCTGATGCCCTTTTTGAGGGGGTGTACGGTCGATTTAGAGAATACAACATCGTTAAAGCGATGGTCAGTGGTACACCAGCCCTGGTGGAAAACTGGAAATCCAAGGATGAAGAGAATCGTATCGTCCGTGGAATAACGATGTTCAAGGCCAGTGACCACGGTATGAATGCAGACCTGCTTGAGCGTATGATCAAAGAGGGGAAGATTCAGGTGTTTGGTGAGCTCTCTCCCTTCTATACCAAGGACAGTACGACAGCCTTAAACTGGAACATCCTCACTTTGACCTCCCTTCAACCTGGGAATCCTGCTTGACGATAGAGGACTCCACATTTGTTAAAGCTTCGGAATTTGACATTTCTGACCTGCCGTGGATTATGCAGCAATCGGCTCTGTAGGTTTCAACTGGTTCACTCCTGTTTGGCGGAGGCATTGGTGCTAGCGAAGCCGGAACCAAACAGTTGACGACGAACGCCGCCGCAGTCACGGACTCGAGCGAACTGTGGGGCCGGTGATGATTATATCGGCCGCGATACGCTTTGACCAGCACCTGAACCTGATATGAGGCATCGTTGTTGTCGGATCTACATGATCCGGCCCGTCTGGATTCTGTCTACGGAAAAGCCGTGGCGGCCGGAGAACTGCGGCATTCTCAACCCAATCGACTGCAATGTTTTGCGGCAGTGGAGCACGCAGTCGCCCTGGGTGAGGGAAATGTTTACGAACATGGGGGTGTATCTGCGTACGTGTTGCGATCCAAAGAACGGGCCGTTAGAATAGCGAAACGGCCTTGAGGCCGTGCGTATTGCTTCCTGGGGGGAGAAAGGGTGCGTTTGATGAGACGTTGTGTAGTTGCCCAAGGCGCAATAAAACAGATCCTTGTAGCCACCTTCACATTCTCTCTTCTCCAGACCTGGCTAATTGGATCTACAGTGGCTGATGGAAAGCAGGTGGCACCAGATCCCAATGGGCCGGAGCAGTCTTTTGAACATCTCTGGAAGACCTTTGACGAACGATATGCCTTATTTGATGCCAAAGGGATAGACTGGGACGCTCTGTATCGCGTATACCGCCCAAAGGTAACTCCGGCAACGACAGATGATCAACTCTTCAGCATCATGTGCGACTTACTACGGCACCTGAATGACAACCACGTCGTGCTGATTTCAAAGAACCCGAATCGTTCCTTCTCGACGGGATATCTGGGGTATTACTTCTCCGAGGCGGGAGGGAGCCCCTTTGGCGGCAAATCTCCTGGGGATGTCATGCGTAAAGGACCTGTACCAAAGACCTACAGCATTCGCGAATTCAGAGAAACAGGGGACGGCATCTTCGCCTACGGATGGGCCGCAGATCACATAGGGTACCTTCATTTCAATCGTGTCGCCAACATGGATGCCAGCAGAAGTGCCATCGATGAAATCATGGCAGCCTTTAGGAATGCCAAGGCGGTCATCATCGACATTCGCAGAAACGGTGGCGGTGATGACAGAATCGGCAAGCTGATCGCCGACAGGTTTGCAGATAAGAGAAGACTGTACATGACGACAGAAGATCGCACCGGGCCGGAGCATGACGACTTTGCCGAGCCGAAGGAGTGGTATGTAAAGCCGGACGGTCCGCGTCAGTTCACAAAGAGGACTTTGTTGCTAACGGATCGGACCTCCATCAGTGCGGCGGAGAACTTTGCCCTGGCGATGAAGACGCTCCCCCACGTTGTTCAGATAGGTGATTTCACGTCTGGATGCTTTGCTGATCCGGACCACTATAAGTTGCCGAACGGATGGGGCGTCACAGTTTCTCGCAACGTGTTTAGAGATCACCACGGATTCTGTTGGGAAGGGATTGGCGTTCCACCAGAGATTTGGCAGCCGACGACCAGAGCAGATGTGGAGCAAGAGAGAGATCCCGTTTTTGAATTGGCGCTAGCGATAATCGATTCTGGGGGCATTGAGCCCAAGCGGATAACTAGAGCCCCAGCCCAGAGAAAGGACGAAGAATGAACTCTAGGAGAAGCACTGAGATTTGTTGGCCGGAATCGGTAACATGGCTCTGCTGCGCGATGGCCGTGCTAATCATGGCGGCTGTGCCTGGATGTTCGATCGTGCAAACTGCTGGCACTGAGGCTGCGCGGGAGGATGGTGAAATTGCGTACGGCGACAATTCAGAGGCTGGACGTTTCCTATACGTTAACGGTATTCAAGTGTATGTGGAGACGTACGGGAGCGGGCCACCTATGCTTCTGATTCATGGCAATCAGGATTCCATTCACGCTATGCGGTATCAGATTCAATATTTTGCAGAGGAATACAAGGTTGTTGCAATTGACAGTCGAGGGCATGGCAAGAGCGAGATGGGATCGGGACGACTGACCTACGAACAAATGGCGGAGGATACTAACGCTGTGCTAGAGAGGCTGGGCCTGAGGTCGGTGTATGTCCTAGGCTGGAGTGACGGCGGGATAATTGGGATTATGCTGGGTATCAGACATCCTGAGAAGGTAGCCAAGCTTGCTGTCATGGGAGCCAATCTTAGACCGGAGGGGGCCTACCAATGGGCGATTGACTCTTGCGACAATTGGATTGAGCATCTTGATGCGATGATTGCCCAGGGTGACCAAACCAGGCCATGGAAGAAAGAGAGACAGTATTTCGGGCTTCTGCGCGAGCAGCCCGATATTTCAGTTGAGAGCCTTGGAACGCTACAGGCCCCCACTCTGGTAATGGCAGGCGACGAGGATATCGTCCGCCCCGAGCACACGCTGGAAATGTATCGTGCCCCCCCCAATGCCCATCTGTGCATCTTTCCCGGAGCGACGCACGGCATCCCGGTGGAAGACCCCGCTCTGTTCAACCAAATCACCGGTGCTTTCTTTCGGAATCCATTCAAACGACCTACTACAAAGGAAGAAATGCTGTCGAGGGCACGAGAACAATGACGGCTTCGTTTCTTACGGGCGGAAAGGACAAGACTGATGAAATGCCATATCATATCGTGTGTCACACGTTCCTTGCAGATGGTCTCACTGATTGCAAGCTTGCTTCTGGTGTCAGCCTCCGCAGCATGGGCTAAAGCAAGTTCGGCTACGAATCAGCCTCCTATCATAGACATGCATATTCACGCACTTGGAAAGGGATTTCCGTATGGGACAAAGAACCATTTGGGGAACTTGGCCCCGGAAAGCCCTGATGCCCTTTTTGAGGGGTGTACGGTCGATTTAGAAAATACAACATCGTTAAAGCGATGGTCAGTGGCACCCCGGCCCTGGTCGAAAACTGGAAATCCAAGGATGAAGAGAATCGCATCATTCGTGGAATAACGATGTTCAAGGCCAGTGACCACGGTATGAATGCAGACCTGCTTGAGCGTATGATCAAAGAGGGGAAGATTCAGGTGTTTGGTGAGCTCTCTCCCTTCTATACGGGTGGGACACTCAGTGACCCGGAATGGCAACCGTACCTGGAGGTCTGTGAGCGACTTGATATTCCCGTAGCGGTACATACGGGCGGTGGCCCGCCTGGAGTTGCTTACCAGCCCTGGGGATCAAAGGCCAGGCTCCACCTTGGCGATCCGTATCTAATCGAGGATGTCTTGGTCAGGTACCCGAAACTGCGGATCTACATAATGCATTCAGGTGAACAATGGCATGAGCA
>Ga0272441_10002627_pt1 | contig 36017 bp, 29 predicted proteins | sample SSMProp6N_FD_193582 | JGI IMG/M metagenome (GOLD analysis project Ga0272441, IMG submission 193582) | Marine sediment archaeal communities from Little Sippewissett salt marsh, Falmouth, MA, United States - SSM-Prop-6N | ecosystem: Environmental > Aquatic > Marine > Wetlands > Sediment ...
GGCGGAAGATAGCTTTAAAAAAGCTTTCCGGATCGACCCTTTTAGTGAAGAGCTTTACGCTGAATGGGGACGTTTGAATAACAACCGTCACCGGTGGGATGAGGCCGAAAAAATATGCCGGGAGGGGATCAAGATTAATCCGCGAAATTTCCGGGCATACCGTCAACTGGCCTTGTGCTTTGAATATCAAGGGCGATGGGAAGAGGCGGAAAAAATATTTAAAGAGGCCCTCAGATTTAACCCCCAAAACTCGGAGTTGTATTTCAGTCTCGGAAGTTTATACAGAAAAAGAAAAAATTGGGAAGCTGCCGAACGGATGTACCGGAAAATGGCTGAGATCAGCCCGCGGAACAATAGAGTTTGTGCTGCCTTGGCTCTTTGCTATTTGAACCAGGGGAAAGACGAACTGGCGGAGGAGTATTTTAATAAGGCCGCCGCCCTTCGTTTTAAAAGTGATCAAAATAACACTGCCCGGAACTATCGGAAGCTCAAGGAGGTAATAACCAGAAACGGCGTTAAATTGATCTGTGTGCAATACCCGATGCGACCGGTGGATGAATTAAAAGAAATATTTCATGATACAGAAGGGATTGTTTTTGTCGATAATGAGGGTATTTTCAAAGAAGCGGTGAAAAGGTCATCTTTCCGGAGCTTATTCTGGGATTATTTTGCCGGTGACTTTGGCCATTGTACCCGCAGAGGCAACCGGTTGTTGGCCGAAAATATTGCCGAAGTCATTCTCGGGGAAGTCATTGGAATTAGGCCTGGGAAAAGATGATTATGAGAACAGTCGATATTCTCCTTAAGCCGGAAGGTAAAATTTTCAAGGTAGCAATAGTTATTTTTTTAATAATTAGCTTCCTGCTGCGCGCCCGGCTCCTGCGGACCCGCTACATCGATTCGGATGAACTGGCTCACATGCATTCAGCCTGGTGTGTTTCCCAAGGATTGACTCCCTATAAAGACTTTTTTGAGCATCACGCCCCATTGCTGTATTATTTACTACCCCCCCTATTTTCCCTCTGTAGCGGTCCGGAAGTAATATTTATCGCCCGGGGAGTCATGCTCCTTCTGACAGCGGCGATTGTATACCTTGTTTTCAGGATCGGATTGAAGGTGTTCGGTGCCGCCGCCGCCTGGCTGGCTTCTTTCTGGCTGGCATACAATTTCATGTTTCTGGCCAAGACACTGGAAATCAGGCCGGATGTTCCCGCTATTCTCTTTTTCCTGCTCGGACTGTCTGCCTTGATAAGAGCACGGAGAAACCAGAAGAAAGTTCTTTGGGTCGGCGCGGGATTTTGTTTCTCTCTCTCATTGCTCTTCACCCAAAAGATAGTTTTCCTTTTGGCAGGGGTTGTTATTCTGTTGATAGTGGAAGTGTTGTCGGAGAGATATTCCATCAAGCAAATCGGCTTCCTGACCGTTGGATTGCTCCTTCCACTTGGTTTCTGTTGGCTCGTCTTTGCCCGGCAGGGAGCTGTGGGGGATTTGTTCTATCGGACCGTAATCATGAATATTCACTGGAAAAGAAGAACCTCCGCGATGCTTTATTTGAACGCGCTAACTTATCATAATCCAATCGTTATCTTTTGGAGCATTTGGGGGTTGTGTCGCTTTACTGTCAATAGTTTTCGCCAGCATTCCGTAATTCAAAGTGCTTCCATCATCATTTTTCCCGTAATTACGGCCGGTTTCAGTCTTGTGATAATGCGTATCACCAGCCCCCAGTATTATTCTCTGTTTATTCCGCTATTGGTCTTGATTGCGGCACGGTCGCTTCTGGATTTGCTGAGCTGGTTATCTAATCAGTACGGCTTGAAAAAGTTGATGGCAAGTTTCGTTATTTTCCTTCCGGCTCCTATGCTTGCCTACGGGCTGGTCCGTTTTGACTGCTTCTGGTTCTCCAAGGGCTTGGAAGGAACCTGGTTATGGCTGATTTTAACTGTGGTTTTATTCGCGGGATTCTGTATCTGTTTCTCTTTTCAGAAGAAGGGGCTTATCGACTGTGCGCTCATTTTGCTGCTCCTGGGAATATCACTCCGGCCGCTGGTTTCCATGTGGAATTATTCCCGCCCGGATACTCCGCATTTGCCCCACCAAAGCGAACAGTTAAAGGGGATCCGTTTAGTGTTAGAAAATACCGATCCGGAAGATACCGTTATGGCTGGCTGGACCGGCTGGGGTTTTCTCCGTCCCCACGCGTATTTTTACCATTACTTGCACAAGGGAATCTTGATGATGCTCAGTGAAGAGGAGAAAAATGGAAAAGTGATGGAAGCCCTGAAGAGTAATCGCCCTAAAATAATTATTAAAGAAGGGTATCTGGACTGGTTCTCTCCTCGAGTTCGAGAGTATATCCGGAAGAATTATCAATTTATACCCGAGCATCGTTTGATTATGATGAGAATAGAAGATGAAAAATAAACTCTGGATATTCCTTTTGCCTCTACCGCTGGCTTATTATCTCTTTGCCGGTTTTTTTCAGATTAAGTATCCCGGTTTTTATTACGACGAAGCTTTCCAGCTCTTACCTGCTGTCAATTTCGCTCAGGAAAACTGCAACTATCCTTACTTAAGGATTCTCGACTTAAAGATAGGCAATAATAGGTTTCCCCTGATGCGGCACCATTATGGGGGGATGGTCAAAGCTTACCCCCTCGCGGTTGTCTTTAAAATATTCGGTGTCGGCTGGCTGGTGACCAGGATCACGATGATTGTTCTGGGATTATTTATCCTGGTCCTGGTTTATCTCTGGGCCAGGCAACTGTTTGATATTAGGGTGGCTTTCCTTGCTCTCCTTCTTTTATCAACAGATCCCAATTTCATTTTTCCTGTCCGGGTCGATCTGGGGCTGGTGGTTTTAATGCTGATTTTTAAAATGGTGTCCCTCCTCTTGCTCCTCCGATGGTGGAGGAAGGGGGGTGTTCTCAGCTTCGTTATGGCGTTTTTTTCCCTGGGATTGGGAGTTTGGGATAAGGCGAATTTCTTTTGGTTCGTGGGAGCTTTGATAGCAAGTGGATTTTTGGTAGGGGGAAGCGGATTATTCAAAAAACTGACATGGGGCGCGTTGATAGGAGGGGTGGGGGCTTTTATTCTGGGAAGCAGTCCCTTCTCGGCGCTCAATATTATGCGCTCGGGAGTGACGTTTTCAAGAATGGTCAAACCCGATCCGCGAACTCAGAGGTTGTTAATGGAAGTCGGGAGAAATTTATCCGTTTCGTTCCGGGTATTCTGGCAAACCATTAACGGTCATTGGCTGCAGCGGATCTTCATAGGTTCTTCCCCGCTGCATTTGTTTTTGCCGTATCTATTAGGGTTCTCAGTAATCGTTTTTTTAGGAATAAGTCTTAAAATCATTGTTGCTCATCGGCTCCGCCTAAAAAAAGTTTCTTTTGTTTTCAGCTTAATGACGGGCATTTTGCTTTTGACCATGCTCACTCCCCAAACCTGGGGAGGCCATCATTTTTTAATGGTGTACCCTTTCCCTCATATCTTTTGCGGTGCTGTTTTGAGCTCCCTGATAACCCTGCGCTCACCACGAGCTGCCGTTCGAAAAGTCCTGTCAGTAATGGGAATAGCGGTATTGCTTCTTGCCATCTACTCGAATGTCAGTTTGACGTTTGCCGTCCATCGGGCATTCGCCCGGGATAAGCTTCCCTGGTGGGCCTGGTCGAATGCTATTTACGATTTAGGGGATTATTTGTCTAATCTTCCCGGGAAAACCATTTTATGCTTGGATTGGGGTTTTTACCGGAACCTGGCGGTGGTGACTGAAGGCAAAGTTAAACTTGAGGAAAAGTATGAAAATTTCAGATCTGGACAGGCGGATAACGTTTTCAAAAAGTGTTTTCCCAATAATTATTATTTATATCTTCTTTCTCACCGGCCGCTTTTTCATCAGGGAAGAAAGAGCTTTGAGAAAGCATTAAAGGACCTGGGGTACCAAAAACGGCTGGAAAGGAGCTTTCGCGACGGCCGGGGAAAAGAGATTTACTTTATTTTCAAAGTCAGTCCGCTGGCCGATGGGGAGAAAAAATCTCATATTTAATCACCCCGAAATGGTCGGAAAAGATATGATCAAAACGATGGTCGTCGGGCTTTTTATGCGTACTTGCGATCTCGGAATTTAATTCGGTATACAGCAGCTGCCGAATTCAACCTACCAGGCCTTTGTCCACCAGCTCCCGGGTGGCTTGATCCACTTTATCTTCCGATTCCGCCGTCCGGCTCCATTCGATCAGTTCCTTCATGCCTTCTTCCGGGCTGACCCGGGGCTCGAATCCGAGCTCGGTTTTGATCCTGGTGATGTCGGCGAAGCAGTGACGGACGTCGCCCTTGCGGAATTTCCCCGTTATTTCCGGTTCGATATCCAGACCGAGGAGGCGGTTGAGCGTTTCGGCTATCTCGAGGACGGTGATCTGACGTCCCGCCCCCACGTTGTAGATCCGGTAATTCGCATCGTCTTTTTCCATCGCCATTATATTGGCCCGGGAGATATCGTGCACCGAGATGAAGTCCCGGCTCTGGAGGCCGTCCTCGAAAACCAGGGGGCGGTGACCGTTCTTGAGGCGGCTGAGAAAGATCGCGGCCACTCCCGTATAGGGGTTGGAGAGCGACTGGCGGGGTCCGAAGACATTGAAGTAGCGGAAGGCGACCACCGGGATCCGGTAGGTTTTTCCGATGTTTATCACCATGTCTTCCTGGTCCTTTTTGGAGAGGGCGTAGATGGAGTTGATCTCCTGGATTTTGCTCTCCGGAGTGGGAAGGGGTTGAGCGGTTTTTCCGCAGTTCGGGCAGTGGACCTCCCATTCCTGGCGCGCCATCTGCTCTTCCGTCCGCAGGGGAGGGGAGACCGAACCGCAATCGGGACAGCGGTAGGCGCCTTCGCCGTAGGTGCTCATAGAGGAGGCGACGATGAGTTTACGGACGCTGTTTTTTCGGTTGACTAGGATGTCGAGAAGATTGGCCGTCCCCAGCGTGTTCACCTCCATGTACCTTCTGATCTGGTACATCGACTGCCCCACACCCACCATGGCCGCCAGGTGGAAAATTACCTCGATTCCGGCGACCGCCGCCGCCAGGGCATCGATGTTGAGAACATCGTTCCGGATGAATTCGGCATCCGGGTTGAGATAATCCGGCACTTTGCCCCCGGGATGAACCTGGGGCTCGATATTGTCGTAGATCCTGACCCGATGACCCGCTTTAATCAGTTCATCCGTCAGGAAACTTCCGATGAAACCGGCTCCGCCGGTAACCAGTATGTTCAATATAACCCTCCTTCCCCGTCTATGAATATTTGTATGGTCTGAAAGTCTTGTTTGCGGTTCAGAGCAATAACCAAATTCCAAGATACAATAATCAAACAATCACCAATCACCTGATAACCAAACTGCCTCAAATCGGCCAATCCGTCATCGCTGGAAGCAGGAATATGAGTTCTGAGCTTTTGGTTATTGGAATTTGGGATTTATTTGTATCTTGTATCTTGGTTATTGGTTATTCGTTCAGGAGTTGTAAGCCTCTTGAACAATTAATCTCTGCGCTATGCTCTTTGCGGCTAAAGCCAGGATCCGAGGTACTCTCTCAGTGTATCCGGGAGCGAGATCGATTTGAATTCCTCCAGGCGGCGGTACTGTCCCTCGATTATCGCCTGCCGGAATTTTTTGTCGCGGCAGAGCAAAGAAGCCATCTCGGCGATCTGAGGGTAGTTTTTCTCCCGGATCAGAATGCCGGCCCCGTGTAACGTGTCGGGGATCGCGCCCGCCGCGTAGGCCATCACCGGGAGGCCGAAGTGCATGCTCTCCATCAGCGGCATGCAGAATCCCTCGTGCTCGCTCAGGCAGAGATAAACTTGGGCCAGGCGGTAGTAAGCCAGGAGCTGGGAATGGGTTACGTGACCGGAGAAGAAAACGTCTTTCAGGGAAAGCTCCTTGACGATGGAGAGGAGATGGAAAAAATAATTTTCATTGCCCGCCCCGATGAGAAAAAGGCGCGCGGCCGGCTCGATCTTTTTGTAATAGAAGAACGTTTTCAAGAGATCTTCTATTTTTTTATTGGGGGCTATCCTCCCCACGAACAGGATATTGTTCCGGCAGCGAAGGTTCTGAAGTTTTACCGCCCAGCTCTGTTTCCCGTCGAGTGAATCCCAATTTATCGCCAGGGGGACGGTACCGGTGGGAGAAAAACCGGCCTCCTCAAGTTCCCGGCGGTTGTATTCGGAGACGCCCAGGGCGAGATCGGCAAAGCGCCGGAGTTCAAAAAGTTCCCGGCGCCCCGCCTCGAGCGCGCCGGCGGTTTCCGGACTTATAAGCGAGAAAAAATGGGAGGGGGTGATGTTATGGTAAATCACGATCTTTTTGTCGGCCGCGTTCTTGAAATAACCGGTGGCGCTGGAGCCGATGGAAAAATGGTAGATGAGAATGTTATCCGCGGAGCTGTGACGGGCGTGCTCGGCGAGCGGTTTGCCCACGCCGGTCATTCGGCGGTCGAGATGGGCGGGAGGGACGAAAATTTCAGAATCGTATCCCCAGGAAAGGAATATCTTCCGCAGTTCGAGAGCGTAGTTGCTGATGGCGTCGCCGGGAGCGAAGCCGTTGAGAAGCTGATGGATCGTAATTTTTTTCATTATCGGAATTTCAAAAAAAACGAAAACAAAGATATTTTTTGACAGGATATACCCCGATAAATCGGGGCGGAGCAGAAAAAACAGGATGATTGTTAAAAAATTATCCAGTAAATCCTGTTAATCCTGTCTGAATTTAGCGGTTCAGTTGCCCCGCCAAAGGCGGGGCTATGTTCCTGCTTCGGAATTTCAATAAATGCAGTTTAAAGTTGATTTTCCTTACACTTTACACCAAGAAGTTAGCGCGAAGCGCTAAGTTTTGATTACTCTCCTGATTCCATCTTCCAGTCGATCCAGGACTTTTTTCCAGGAGAAGTTTTGCCGGACGTACTCCCTGCCGTTTTCCCCCAGTCGGGAGGCCTTTTCGGGATGATCGAGGAGGTAGAGAAGGCACTCTTCAAATTCGTAGTAGTCCCGGAAATACAAACCCCCCTGAGAGCGGAGGCAGTGATCGACCGTGACCGGGCAGAAGGCGTTCACCAGGCCGGGCCTTCCGGCCAGCCAGGATTCGAGCAGAACGATGGATAAGCTTTCATTGGTGGAAGGCTGGCAGAGGGCCAGTGAGGCGGCGTAGCCGTTCCACTTGTCCTCTTCGGATATGTATCCCAGGTCCCGGATCGCTCCGGCATCCTTCCTATTCAGGAGAATTTCTCCCGTTCCCATCAAGAGGAGCTTGAGGTCCGTCTTTTGGTGACGTTTAAAAAGACGCATGTATTCGATCAGGAGCGGGGTGTTCTTCCCTCCCTCCCGCCGGCCGGAGTAAAGGATGTAGGGGAAATCGATGTCGAATTTGCGGCGAAACTTTTCCGGGTCGGGGACATGGGGCGGTTCGATTCCCATCCCCACGATCGCGGTTTTTCCCCCGTCCACCTCCGTCAGCCACCGCGCCAGTTCCGCCTCCGGCCGGCTGTTGAAAAAAACCCCGGCCGAAATCTTAAAGAGATCGCGGATGATTTTCAAATAGGCGTAGGGCTCGTCATGGAGGCAGGGAACCAGAATGGCTTTCTCCGGAGCGCTCTTCACGCCGAAATAGGTGACGCCGAAAAGATAGGGGGCGAAGATGAAACAGTCGAATTCCTCCCGATGGTCACGGATGTAGCGGCGGAGGTCGTCGCTGGTAACGCCCTCGCCGATCCATTCCTCCTCTTCTTCCCGGCTCAACTGCTGGCCGCTGGAGATTCTTTGCTGGTAATGAAGATAACGTCTCTGGTCGCGGGGATTTACCGGAAATCTCCGCACCGTGACGCCGGCGATCGTTTCCTCGCCGGGGGGGAGCTCGTTTTTCCAGGTGAAGTGATCCCGGGCGCAGGTGGTGAGAACTTCGGAGCGGTGACCCCGTTTATGCATGCGCTCCGCCCAGCTTTGAATCAGAACTTCGGCTCCGCCGGCCGAGCGGGGGGTGTAGCGGGGACAGACGTAGGCTATTTTCCATTTTTTATCGTGCATATCTCAATTTCAATAAATCTGCCACCAAGGCACAAAGACACAAAGGATGATTGATTATTTCTCGTTCCCGCGCTCTGGGTGGGAACGCATATGCCTGAGCACCTTTATATTTTCGTTACCACGCGGAGCGTGGTAACGAGATTCACCTTTCTTGGTGCCTTGGTGTCTTAGTGGCAAAAAGTTGCGCCGAAGGCGCTAATTCCTTATTCCTTAACATTCGATTCGATTTTTTCTATCTTTTTTTCCAGCTCGCTCAGGCGGTCTTCGTATTTCCGGTTCATCATCTGAACCAGGTTGACCATCCGGGCGTTGTATATCTTCTGCTGGGAGAAAAGACGGAAGGTGTAGAATCTCAGGAGCTTCCAGATGAATTTCTTCAGCCACACGATCGGGCGGCCGAGAAGAAAAGTCTTGCTGCAGATGAGGAAATCTCCCAGGTCGATGTCGGCACTTCTCCAGATTGATTTCAAGTAATAGTCCAGGAATTCTTCATTTTTCGCGCCTTTATCAATTTCCAGGGTCGCCACGGAGGCCGGTATCCGATAAGCATCGTAGAAACCGGACCGCCGTTTTTCTTCGATTCGCCCCCTGATTTCTTTCATAATCTCTTCCACATCGACACCGGAAGTCTTGATTTCAAAAGTTTCCTCCATGGTTTCTTCCTCCAGAAGAACAATGCATTATCCAAGAGTTATGTTTATGGATTAATAATAATAACCAATAACCAAGAAACAATAACCAGTTAATACCCAATATCCAATAACCACGACTGACTACTGATTACTATCCTTTCCCAGGCTCCACTGCATCGGCACGTTCAAGATTCCCACTCCCGATCGCGGTGAAATAATCGAAAAAGAATGGAAATATTCCTGGCGGTGATAACTCACCAGATGGTCACGGGAGTGGAGGGAGAGGGAGAGAAGATAGCGACCGGTCTGGAGAGGGATATCTTTCAGGCTGAGGATGACAGTTCCCTCACCTTCGATCGAGGGGATATCGAAGTTCGCCATCTGAGTATTGCTGCCGAGGCAGTGGGTGAATGTTTCTTCGTCGTGGATGGCGAAGCCGAAGACCGGATCTTCTATTTTCCGGTGAGCGGAAAAATCGATTTCGATCCGCATTTCATCGCCGAGGCGGTAACTCCGGGTGAGTTCGCCCCGCTGATTAAAAAATCGCACGTTCCGAATCTCGGCCGCCCGGTTTCCCCACTCTCGCGCCGTTCCCTCGACGGTTCCGCCCGGGAGCGTCTTTTCCAGATAGTAATTGATCACCTCATCGGCCGCCCCCTGTCGGATGATCTCACCCTCCTTGAGATAGATCGCCCGCTGACAAAAATTCCGGATTCGGTTCATATCGTGAGACACGACCACGATGGTTTTCCCGGCTTTTTTGAATTCTTCTATCCGCTCCCCGCTTTTTTTCTGAAAAGCCGCGTCTCCCACCGACAGCACCTCGTCGACAAGGAGAATATCCGGCTCGACCTCCACCGCCACCGAGAACCCGAGCCTCACCACCATTCCCGATGAGTAAAATTTGATCGGGGTTTCGATGAAATGCCCCAGTCCGGAAAAATCGACAATCCGCTGAAACTTTTTTTCCGTGCCGCTGCGGGGCATTCCCATGATCGAGGCATTGAGGAAAATGTTTTCTCTCCCGGTGAGGTCAGGATGAAACCCCGCCCCCAGCTCGAGGAGGCTGCTGATTTTTCCTTCAACCTTCAGGGTACCCACCGTCGGGACCATGGTCTGGGCGAGGAGAGAAAGGAGGGTGGTTTTTCCGCCGCCGTTAGGGCCGATGATCCCCAGGATTTCTCCCCGGCCCACATCGAAGGAGATGTTTTTAAGCGCCCAGAAATCCTCCCGGGTTTCCCGATGGAGAAGACGTTCGATCGCCGAGGTTTTCAGCGACCGTGCCGCGGCGTGGCGGAGGCGGAATTTTTTGCCCAGATTTTTAACTTCGATTGCTTGTATCATAGCCACTAAGGCACCAAGACACTAAGTTCATAAAATCATTCGTTTGATCCCGTTCTTAATTAGTACAACATTAAAATTAATGAGAAATCCCAATCGTTTGCTGGTTAACTTAAGATGACTGAGAAGCTGTGCTTCCCAGACAGGATTTAAAGTATCCACCGCTTTAAGTTCGCAGATAACGAGATCATTTACTAAAACATCAATACGTAAGCCCTCATCAAATGCCAGACCATCATAAACGAATGGGATATCTATTTGTCTCTGGTATCTTAGTCCTCGTTTAGCAAGTTCATGACAAAAACATACTTCATAAATTTTTTCGAGCAAGCCCGGCCCTAATGTCTTGTGAACAGCATACGCTGCTTCTACAATTATTTGGCCAAGTCTTTCCTCTTCAGCAGATAAAGGCTTAAAATTCTTTTTCATTTCTTCGTGTCTTAGTGCCTTGGTGGCTTGCCGTTCTACAGTTCGTCGGCGAAAAATGGTTCTTTTTTCAAAAAGAAGAAGGTCCCGGCCAAGAAAATCAGGGGTGAAATCAAAAGGGATAGATAGAAAAAAAGGGTCGATGGTATCGGTTTCCCCAGAAAGATATACCGGTAAAAGACCACCACCGAAGTCATGGGATTGAGCAGGTAAAGGTGGAAGACCGTCTCTCCGCGGATCTGAACCCGGTCGATGGTGTACATGACCGGGGTGAGAAAAAACCAGGCCAGAAGCAGTATTTGAACGATATGCTGGATATCCTTGAAATACACGTTAAGGGCGGAAAAAATATTGGAAAGGCCGAATATCAGCATGGTCTGGATGATGATCAAGAGGGGCAAAAGCAGGAGCGGATAGCCGAGACGGAGGGCATAGTCCGGCTTGATGATGCCGGCGTAAAGCGCCAGGAAAGCGGCCAACACCAGCAGAGAAAGGAGAAAATTGATCAGATTGGCCAGGACCATGGAAAGGGGAAAGGTCAGCTTGGGGAAGTAGGTGCGCTTGATCAGGGACGGATAACCCGATATGACGTTCACCGAATCCGATACGCACATCACGAAGAAGTTCCAGGCAAGAATACCCACCAGAAGTTCGGGCAGATTTATCGGGATCCGCAGCAGCGAGATGAAAATGAAATAAACCCCCATCATCAGGAGAGGGTTGAGCATCGTCCAGAGAAAACCCAGCGCGGAGCTCTGGTAGCGGATTTTAAGATTCCGCAGGACCATGTTCCGGATCAGGTCCTTCCATTGAAATATCATGAGCAGGCGTTTAAACATAAGGAATATAATATACGAGAGGAAAGCAAATTCAAAGCAGTTATGGCGGAGCGCTGAGGAAAGTTTGAAGATAGTTCTTTAATTTTTCTTCAAAAGACAATTGCCGCAGTTGCGCCAGCCTTTGCTTCTGCCCGATCAGTATCTTATCTTTGAGCTTCGCGTCGCTGAGAACCCGGTTGATCAGGCAGGCGATCTTCAGCGGTTCTTTTTTCTCCAGCAGAATCCCGCTCCCGCCCAGGGTTTCGGATGCAGCCCCGGCCTGATAAGCGATGATCGGAATGTTGAAATATAAACTTTCCAGCAGGGGAACGCCGAAACCCTCGTGTTCGCTCAGGCAGAGGAAGAGGTCGGCGATCCGGTAGTAGGCCCGCAGTTCGTCCCAGGGAATTTTCCCGGTGAAATGCACCCCCCTGAGCCCCAGGCTGTCTTTCAACCGGCGAAGCGCCCGGCGGTAGGAACGGATATGGGGAGCGCCGATCAGGAAGAGTCGGGAGTCCGGGTTGAAATGCTTCTGGTAGTAATAAAAAACTCTGAGAATATCCTCCTGTTTTTTATTCGGCGCCAGCCTTCCCACGAAGATGAGATTGCTCCGGTCACCCTTTCCGAATTTTCTCAGCACCCGCTGATTGAGCGAGCCCTCCAGCCGTTTTTCATCAAGGGGAAAAGGGAGAACCCTCACCCGGGGGAATCCGAGCTCGATCAGTTCGGAGGCGTTGAATTCCGAGTCGGCCAGGGTGAGGTCGCAGGCGGGGATAAAATTTTTCAGTTCCGCTCGACCTTTCCGGCATTGCAGGTAGGTGAGTTCATCATAGCCGCGGAAATAATCGGCGGGAGTGATATTGTGATAGATCAGGATCCGGGCGCGGGAGTTTTTCCGGAAGATTTCCCCCGCGGGTGAGTCGATCGAGTAATGAAAAATCAGAATTTCAGAAGGGTCTCCGGGGAGAGGAAGCGAGCTGAGGGGAAGAGCCTCCTTTTTTCGGGCGGGGACGGTGTTGGCGGCGTAGATTTCCGAGTCCCAGCCCCAGCTCCGGAATATATTCCGGAGCAGTATCGCCATGCTCCCCTGGGCGTCCGCCTCGTCGAAAACAGCCAGGAGTTGATGAATTTTCCTGCTCATAAAAATTGTTGGGACTCAATTCCGCAGCTTTTTTTGCACCTGATTTACCTGATTTCTCTGTTTTTTTCTTTCAGGTTAATCAGAGCAATCAGGTGCTAAATTTTCTTTCAGGTCAATCGAGTGGCAAATTTATTGAAATTCGGAAACAGAAAGTTAGCTCCATAAATTCATTCATCGATGATATTTCCTCCGGGCGGGTGCAGCGGATCAGGCCGTGGTCCGCTCTTGATCGGCGAGGCGTTCTTCAAGGGATTTGATTCGCTTTTCCTGATCTTTCAAGACTTCCAGCGCCAGAAGATTGTAGATGTGCTGATTCTTAAAGACTTTTCTCAGGATTCGTGAAAGAAGGCCGAGGAGGGATGCCGGAAGCAGCTTATGGTTTCCCGAAAATCCGCCGAAGGTGAGGGAAGAGTAATTTCCCAGCATTTCCAGGTGCTGAGCTTCGCCCTGAGAAGTTGGGAAAGAAGAAAAAGCTTTTTCTACCAGGGGATCGTTCCCGGGGAGCTTACCTTCTTTTTTCAGTTGTTTTATTTCCTCATCGATCTCATTCTCGATCTTTTTCGCGTCGAAAGAGGTATTATCATGACTCATCCAGTTCATGGTATATCCTGCTCGGAAATCTTTTTTACCGAAAAGTATTAGAGTTTGGGCAATGTCCCAAAAGCACGTGATTCCAGAAGACATTTAAAGAATTAAAATCGTAGGCTTGTTTTTATTTTAGACTGGATTAACAGGATGAACAGGATATTCGCTCGGGGCCGGCGGGCACGAAAATGTGTTTTCGTGCCCCACGTCAGAAGGTGGCGCAGAGAAAATTGAAGCTATTTTCTCTTGCGTCCACTTCTGACGTGAGGGTGGAGGCTTTCAGCCTCCCCCGCCGGCCCCGAGCTCAAAACTGAGCTCTCATCCCGTTAATCCTGTATATCCTGTCAAAAAAGTGACCCCGATTTTTACTCCATGACGTACTTTTGAGGCAACGCCCAAATTTAGAATTTTCGCCGAGGCGAAAATTTCAATCTTCCTCCACATTGAACGGGGAATGCTCGATTTCGGGAGCGGTTCCGGAGAATGAGCGGAGGCTTTTCAGTGCCGAGTCTTCCAGCCAGGCGTTGATCACCGATTTCTTGAATCTCAGGGTGGAACCGATCCTGCTGACGGGAATATTATTGTTTCTGACGTGGCGATAAACCACCTGCTTATGAAGCTGGAGGAATTCTGCCACCTGGTCGATGGTCATTACTTCCGGGAATTCCTTTTTTCGGGATAGCGGGGGAGTTTCTTCTTTCTTTTTTTTAGCCATGGATAATTTTTAAAACTTCGCTCGATATGGTCTCGACCAGTTTCTGATCGCCTCCCCCTTCGGTGGGGCAGGACGAATCGGTACAGTGGACGCAGCGGATGATTTTTCCTTTCAGACCGAGGTCTTTTCGGGCTTTCATCAACCGCTCAACCTGTTCGGTGGTGAGAACCTTGACTTTGCCGAGCATCCGGGCGGAAAGGATGATTTTGGCGCTGTGCTCCAGCTTCTCCAGCTTGAAATAGGCTTCCGTCAGAGTTTCCCCCACCGTGAGAGTTCCGTGGCGGTCGAGAATTATGGCGTCGCAGCGGGGTATGTATTCGCCGATCACCCGGGGCGGCTCTTCGGTCGTCGGGGTGGCGTATTCGGCGGTGGGGATGGCACCGAGAGTGAAGACGACTTCCGGGATCACGCACTCCTCCAGGTTGACCCCGGCCACGGAGAAGGCGGTGCAGAGCGGGGGGTGGGCGTGCACCACCGCCCCCACGTCCTCGCGCAAGCGGTACACCTCCAGATGAAGTCGGTATTCGGAAGTCGGTTTTTGTCCTCCCTGGAGTCTCCGCCCTTCACCGTCGATCAGAACCAATTCAGAGGATTTTAAAAAACCCAGGCAGGTCCCCGAAGGAGTTATCAAAAATTCATTATCGGAAACGCGGGCGCTCAGGTTACCGTCGGAGGCCGCGACCAGTTCTTTCTCGTAAAGCCTCCGCCCGATCTCGACCATTTCCTTTCTTAATTCGTATTCCGACCTCATTTTATTTAGCCACCAAGGCACAAAGTCACAAAGAAAATATTTAAAGAAGAAATTATTATGCTTTGACTTATATTCTAATTATTCCTTGGTGCCTTAGTGTCTTTGTGGCTACCTTTTTTAAAGGATGAATTTGGTCAGATCGGGATGGGGGCGCGGGATGGTGACGGTTCTGACCAGGGCGCCGATGTCTTTGACCTTGCTTTGCCCGGCTTCCATCGCCGCTTCCACGTCCGGGATTTCACCGGTGAGAGTAACGAAACTTTTTCCGCCCAGGCCGTTGGCCAGACGGATCTCGAGCAGCTTGATTTCCGCCGCTTTGGCGGCGGAATCGGCCGCCTGAATGCAGGAAGGGATAGAAAAAGTTTCGATCACCCCCACCGCATTTAATTCATCAACCGGGGTGGCGGCAAGTATAGCGGGTATGACCTGGGGGTGAACGTTGGGCAGGAATAAATAGTCGGTTACCGCGTCCGCTCCGGTTTCGATCCCGGCCTGGAGGGATTCCTCCACCGGGCCGGTGAGTCCGGAAATTAGAATGGTGTACTTTCCCGGACAGACCGTTTTCGAATCCAGGATATCGACCCGGGCTTTTTTGGCCATGGCATCGGTGGTCAGGATGCCGGCCGCCACGCTGTTGAATTCGATGAATCCTACCGCCGGTTCCATCTTAAAAATTTTCCTCCGGAAAATTTTTAAAGTTTACTGTTCATAAAATGCAACACTTTCATTAGCATCCGGTAAATCCTGTCTAAATAAAATCTATTAAGAGGCGGAAATTGCTATGAAATCATCACTAACTTTTTTAACAACGCCTGAGATCGAAGCGTGGACGCGGGCGCCGATCTCTTTCCGCGGCAAATCTCCGATGATCTGACCTTTTCTCACTTTCTGATTCTGGTTGACAACCGGCGCCGCCGCCCGCCCGATATGCTGCCGCAGCGGTATCTTGACGAAATTCACGGCGGCTTTCTGATCATCGAAAGGGGCGGGCCGGTCGTAATCTTGCAGCTGAAGCCGGGAGGTGAGGCGCGAGACCGGCACCAGACTGGCCGGCCGCAGCGGACTCGGCGTCGGTTCTTCCGGCTGGGGAACAGTTTCCCAGTCCCAGTTTCGCATATCGGCGGCGATTTGCTTGTTCAAGCGCCCGATGGGAAGATTCATCGGGCAACCGTAGACGCCGCAGAGGTCGCAGGCGCAGCAGAAGGTGGCGGAAGTGAGACCGGGGGATTGGGGAAAGGGCAGCCCCAGACAGAGCTGGCGCATGACCAGATGGGGCTTGAAATTATGCCCGATCAAAGCCCGGGGACAGATCAGGGTGCAGTAAGAACACTGGCAGCAGATGGCCTGGGTGGTGCTGAGGTCGAAGTCCAGGCTCCTGGTCTTTCTGGTGACAACCGGGTGTTCCGGCGGCAGGACGATAGCCGAAGAGGTGGTCTTGGTGACGGGGGTATCGGGATCGCTGATTACCTCGCCCATCATCGGGCCGCCGGCGATTACCACCCAATCCCTTACGCTCGGCCCTCCGGCGAGCTCGATCGCGGCCCGGAGAGGGGTGCCGAGAGGAAGTCGCATTGTTTTCGGTTCCCGGACCGCGCCGGTCACGGTGAGATTACGGGAGGTTACCGCTCGCCCCTGTTCCGCATTGGATATATTGTAAAAGGTCTCCACGTTACTGACGAGAACCCCCACCTGGAGGGGGATCGCGCCTCCCGGCACCACTTTCCCGGTGGTCTCATAGACCAGGACGAATTCATCCCCGGCGGGATAGACGCTTTCGAGATAGTGGAGGGAGAGTGGGGGCTTTTCTTTTATCTCTTTCTTGAATTTTTCGATCGCCGCGGTGTATTTTTTTTTCAGGGCTATAATTCCCCGCTTGGCTCCGGTGCTCTTCATCACCAGTTCCAGCCCCCGGATGATTCGGCGGGGCTCCATTTTCATCAGCTGCTGGTCGTTACGGAGAAGCGGTTCGCACTCCGCTCCGTTGACTATCACCGTCTCCACCCGGGCGTCGATTTTTTTCCAGGTGGGAAATCCGGCCCCTCCCGCTCCCACCACGCCGGCTTTCCAGACCGCCTCAACTAAGTTCTTGGAAGCCATAGTTAATTAGCCACTAAGGCACCAAGGCACAAAGTCAATTTAAAATAGCTATTTAATTTCTTAGTGACTTCGTGTCTTCGTGGCAAGGTTTGGTTTTAGACAATTCGGAAGTAGTCGACCAGGACGCAGCGTCTCTCGCGGGTGAAGTGGCGAGCCCGGGTCAACCCCTCGCCGGTGGGGCTGGCGATGCTGAAAGAGGAGTAGCCCTCTCCCCCGAAACCCAGTCCGGAGAAGCAGGGACCGTTTTTCACAAAAATGGCGGCGTCACAGGCCTTGGCCATCTGACTGAGTTTTTCGATATCGCGGGAGTACATGTACATGCTGTGCCGGTAGCCGTGCTCCACCTCGATCGCCAGGCGGATACCTTCATCGACGTTTTTAACCCGGACCAGGGGAATGACCGGCATCAATTGTTCGACCAGAACGAACGGATGATGAGCGTCAACCTCCGCCAGAATGATTTTCACATCATCGCCGACCTTGACCCCGATCTGCTCGAGAATGACTTTCGGAGAGCGGCCCACGAATTTTTTATTCGGAGCCCCTTCTTCATCATCAGGCCCCGGTTCTTTGGCGATGATGATCGGCCTGAGCTTTTCGATCTGCTCCCGGTCGATCTCATAGGCTCCGTTTTTGACCAGCTCTTTTTTGAGCCGATCGGCCATCTCATCGACCGCGAATATTTCCTTTTCGCAGACGCAGACGATATTGTTGTCGAACGATGCTCCGGCGACGATCAAACGGCCCGCTCTCTCGATGTCCGCGGTGGCGTCCACCACCACCGGCGGGTTGCCCGGCCCGGCGGCGATCACCTTTTTCCCGCTCTGCATCGCCACCCGCACCACTCCGGGTCCTCCCGTAATCATCAGAAGAGCGATATCCGGGTGCTTCATCAGCGCCTGGGCCGCTTCGATGGTCGGTTCGAGAACTGCCACCAGAAGGTTGGGGGGACCTCCCGCCTGCACGATCGCGCGGTTCATTATCTGGATCGCCGTCTGCGAGCAGACCTTGGCGCCGGGATGAGGTCCGAAGACGACCGCGTTGCCCCCCGCGATCATCCCGATCGAATTGCAGATCACGGTCGAGGTGGGGTTGGTGGAAGGAATGATGGCTCCGATCAGACCGTACGGGGCTCTCTCCATCAGGGTGAAGCCGTGGTCGCCGGTCCAGGCGATCGGCTGGAGATCTTCCAGGCCGGGAGTTTTGTTTGAAACCAGGAGGTTTTTCTGGATTTTATCTTTCACCTTACCCATCCCGGTTTCCTCCCGGGCCATTTGCGAGAAGCGCTCGGCGTTCTTCCGCCCCGCTTCCCGCATGGCTTCGATGATTTCTTCCCTTTTGGCGAGAGTGAGTTTCATCAGCTGCTGCTGAGCCTCGAGGGCGGCCCGGATCGCTTCTTCGAGATCGCCGAATATTCCGTCCCCGACTTTGATCCCGCCCGCCGCTTCGGGGGCGGGCGGGGGAATATTCCCGTCGCGGGAAATTCTATCCACCACTGTTTTGACGATGGATCTGACCTGTTCTTCGGTTACTTCCACAATAAAATTTTTCCTCCGTAAAAATTTTAGTTTTAATTATTATTTATGTATCGAAATTTCCAAACCTCTTAGGAAAGCAGGAAGGCAGGAGTATAAATATATAAAATTTTCCTGATTTCCTGGATTCCTAAGATGAAAAGTTGCCCGAACGAAGTGAGGGCTAAATCCAAGATTTCTTTGAATATTATGAAGTGAGGCAGAGAGTGATTAAGGGCGATCCTCTTCAAATTTTTGATAGACCGCTTTGCCGTCGACTTCCAGCGTATCGACGATAGCCATGATGGTGGCGTCGCAGGGGCGGTTCTTGGTGAAAGCGGTGTATCGCCCGCAGCTTCCGGTGACGTAGAGAATGACTTCACCCACTCCCGCCCCCACCGCGTCCGCGGCCACGATATACTTTCCCAGAGGCCGACCCTTGATGTCGAGCTGTTCGCAGATGTAGAATTTCAGGCCCTCCAGACTCTCCTCTTTCTGAGTGGAGACCAGAGTTCCCCGGATTTTGGCTAAAAGCATATTGCCTCCCCGAACTTGGCGACTTAGGCGCAACTTTTTGCCACTAAGACACGAAGACACTAAGAAATGATAAAAAAGACAAAATTTAGCGTTTTACTGGTTTAATTCGATAACTTTGAATTTTACCTCTTTGTGACTTAGTGCCTTTGTGGCTATTTTTGAAATTATAAAGCGGGAACTTGGTGGCTTACTTTTTTTCCGCCGCTGGTTTCCTTCCCAATGGGAGAACCCGGTCGATGTTAACGTGAGGCCGGGGAATGACGTGAACAGAGATCAACTCTCCCACTTTTTCCGATCCCCGCGCTCCGGCTTCCACCGAGGCCTTACAGGCGGCGACGTCTCCGCGGACGATAGCGGTGACGTACCCCCCGCCGATTTTTTCGTAGCTGACCAATTCCACTTTGGCCGCTTTTACCATGGCATCGGAAGCCTCCACCATGGCGGCGAAACCTCTCGTTTCAATCATTCCTAACGCTTCAGCCATTGTATCCCTCCTTTGCAAAATTTGCTTTACTTAACCTAAGTTCCTGGATTAACAACATATTCAGTTTATTTATGATTGAATAATCAATAACCAAGATACAATAACCATCCTGGTTATTGGTTATTATTTGGTTATTGGTGTTTGGTTATTGGTTATTGAATTAAATTCCTCCCGACGGCTCCACCCCCGTGACCGAATTGATCGCCGCCATGGCGGCTTCGCTTCCCACCATGATATCCCGCTCCTCTCCTCCCAGGTAAAGTCGGCCGTACCTTCCGAAGGGACGGACTTCGACCAGGGTTATATTGGCGGCTTTTTCCGCCTCGTTGGCGGCCAGGACCGCGTATCCGGCCGGATCGGTCTCCAGAATGTAAAGCGTCTGATCGGCCAGGAGCATGGATCCTTTGCGGTTGCGGTTGATCAACTGGGCCTGATGAGCGTCAACTTTCCGGATGACCTGGGTGGCCACGGCCTTGGGCTTCATCCGTTCCTCTTCTTTCAGGCCGAGGGCGTTGAGGATAGCCTGTCCGGCCTGCCGCACGTTGGCCTGGGACCAGGAGTGGACTTCCAGCAGGCCGTAGGCACGCTCGACGATCATCACCGCGGGCTGAACGTCGGTCGCTTTGAGAGAGACGTCCATAACCTCGTTGATCGCCATCCCCGGAGCGACCTCCACGTAGCAGGCGGCCATCCCCGCCACCGGCATGAATCCCTTTGCCGAGGAAGCTACATAAGAAGCGAACTGAAGTTGCAGATTGTCGAGAAAAATATAGGTCCTGAGCTGAACCATCGCTGTCCTCCTAAGTTGTTAACCCGATATTTCGTAATTAAAATCGATTGTTGTCGAGCAGATACTACCGATGCGAATATAATTTTCGGAAATCGGTTTCAAGAAAACGGAAAACGGTAGAGAAAACAGAGAACAGAAAACGGGAGCGCTGGCCATAACTGATCTCGGTTTTCCGATCTCCCTACCGTTTTCTGATTTCGTCCAACTGTTTTCAGATTTAAACGTTGCCCGAGCTAAGTGAGGGCTACGGTTCTCATTATTAATGAATCGGGGCCTTTTTATTATGAAAATAAAAACCTGTCAAGAAAAAATTTAATTTTTTTCGTAAAATTAAGCAATAATATATTATTTTATGCTATCGTCAGATTCAATCGGTGATTAATTTGATAAATGAGGCAACGATATCGGGATCGAATTGAGTTCCCGCTTTTTCTTTCAGCTCTTTCAGGACCAGTTCCTGCGGTATTGAATCGCGATAAGGACGCCGGGAAGCCATGGCGTCATAAGCGTCAGCGACGGCTATGATACGGGAGCCGAGGGGGATTTCTTCACCTTTCAGTCCATCGGGATAACCGCCTCCGTCCCAGCGTTCGTGATGATGTTTGATCAAGAGAATAATTTCTTTCAGATCATCGATCGGCCCGAGTATGTTTTCGGCGATCAAAGGATGGCGGTGGATATGTTCAACTTCTTCTTCTTCCAATGGATTGATTTTTTCCAGGATTCTGTCGCTTATTCCCAGTTTGCCGATATCGTGAAGGAGGGCGGCGACCCTGATATTTTCCAGCTCCTGAGGCGAGAGTGAAAGTTTACGGGCGATTTTTATCGCGTATTCGGTTACCCGGCGGGAGTGTTCCCGGGAAAATGAATCTTTGGCTTCCAGGCTCCGCGCCAGCGTCTCGATCGTTTTCAGGAGGGAGTTTTGAATCTTTTCGCTCTGTTTTCTGACCTGATCTTCGAGATGGCGCTGGTAGTCAATGTTCTCCAGGATTAATCTTCTGCGGTCCAGAGCCTTGGCCACGCTCAGCAGCACCGGTTTCTCGGTCAGGGGTTTGGTGAGGTAATCGGAGGCGCCCAGCTGCATCGCTTGCACGGCCATATCCAGGGCAGTGACCCCGGTGATAACGATGGTGGCCAGAAAGTAGCTTTCCGTGTTGAGCTTCCGGAGTTTTTTCAAAAGCTCGATCCCGTCCATACCCGGCATTTTCAGATCGACCAAAGCAAGAGCGTAGGACCGGGATTTAAGTTTATCCAGGCCCTCCAGAGCGGAGGAGGAAGTGTCGCACTGGTAACCCGCCTGCCGGAGGATATCCTGAAGCAAAGCACGGATCATCTCTTCATCATCGATAATGAGAATCCGGATTTGTTCCGGAACGATCCGCCCCGGCTCAGGATTAATGGTTTTATCCTCCTTCATGGTTTCCGCTCAGCTTCGAAATTTCAATAATTCTGCCACCAAGGCACAAAGACACTAAGAAATAGTTAAAGTGAAATAAAAATTGCTGCTTATATCTTTTTTGACTTTAACTTTGTGTCTTGGTGTCTTAGTGGCGAACAATTGCGGAGCTTAGTTCTAAATTATCCCTTGAAGATGAAGAATTTTCGGGCCGCGTAGTTTATAACCAGGCAGACGGCGATCATCGCTCCGAACGCCGGCGTGGTATCTATCCCGTAAAACTTGATCAGAACCGATTGAAGGCCGATGCCGATGAAAACGCTTATCGCGGCTACCGCGTAGAACATCCCGATCTCCTTGAGGCGGGAATGGCGCCCCGATTCAAAGACCCAGCTTACGTTGATGATGTAAACGACCAAGTTGGAGATCATGAAGGCGACGGCGTTGTCGATAGCCGCGTGCCGGGCGCGGAGCGAATCGGAGATTGCCGAAGCGGGGATATTGAAAATCCTCGCTACCGGATCGCTCGCGGTGAGAGCGGGAAATACCTTCCAGGCCATCGTAAAGAAGCAAAGAGTGTGCACCACCGTGGCGGCGGCCCCGGCAATACCGTATTTTATGAACTGGACCAGATGACCGTGATCTCGGCCTTTGAACTGGCGGAAAAAGTCCTTCATTTTTATCCGATAGCAAATTTTTTTTCCGATGGAGCCCCCCGGCAACCTCATTCGCCAAAGTATCCTTTGCTTCCGACGGGTTATCCTCGCAAGATTTTCTGGCGACATCCGCCGTAGCTAGGATATGAATATTCAATCCCGGGCAGCCTCCTTCGCCATAGTAGCCTATGGCTACGGCGGCTGAAAGCCCCTGGTCTTCTGCGAAGGCGGATAAAACCCTTGAATTTTGCCGAAAAGATGATGTATTTAAACCGAAATATCTGTGAAAATAAAGCAATTTCTGGTAAAATAAACAATAAATGAAAACAATATGGAAATGGATCATTTTTTTACTGGGGGCGGGAGCCGGTCTGGCGGTGTATCTTTACCTCCTTTCCCGGAGCACCGATTTCAATGTGCTCCTGATATCCATCGATAGTCTCCGGGCCGACCACGTGGGCTGTTACGGCTACGGCAGGAACACCAGTCCCAATATCGACGAGCTGGCCGGAGAAGGGTCGGTTTTTCTCAATCCCATCAGCTCCACCTCCTGGACGCTGCCTGCCCATATCTCCATTCTGACCTCGCTCGATATTTCAGTCCACGGCGTAAGCACTGACGGTTTCAGCCTCCACTCGGGGATCAAGACCCTGCCCGAAATCCTGAAAGAGAACAGCTATGCCACCGCCTGCTTCTGTACCTCGCCCTATATGAACCCGGCCTTCGGGTTCGGGCGGGGTTTCGATCTTTATCACAACACCGATTTTGAGGACCCGGTTTTCGAAGACACGGTCCTGCCCTCGGCCGAGCAGAGGGACGCGGTTCATGAAGACATCACCAGCCCCCGGATTACCGAGCTGGCCCTGAACTGGCTGGAAGAAAACGGATCCCGCCCTTTTTTCCTTTTTCTCCATATGTGGGACGTCCATTACGACTATATCCCCCCGCCCCCTTACGACAGTCTTTTTGATCCTGATTACGAGGGCGATATCAGCGGCGAGAAATATATCCACAACGAAGCGATAAATGCGGATATGGACCGGCGCGACCTCGAGCACATCATCGCTCTCTATGACGGAGAGATCGCCTATACCGATTACCACCTCGGTTTGATTTTCCGGAAACTGAAGGAACTGGGAATCTACGACCGGACATTGATCATCGTCACCGCCGACCACGGGGATGAGTTCTTCGAGCACGGCAATAAAGGTCACCGGAAAACATTGTATGACGAGGTGATCAAGGTTCCCCTGGTGATCAAGCTTCCGGGGGGCAAATGGGGTAACCGGAAGATCGATTCCCAGGTCGGTCTGATCGATATCGTCCCCACGATTCTGGAACTGCTCGACATAAACCGCCCCGCCCGAATCCAGGGGAAGAGCCTTCTCCCTCTGATCAAAAAAGATGAAACGGAAACTCCGCGCTTTGTCCTTTCCGAGCTGTCACCGGTTCTCCAGTCCTTCCGGAGCGACGATTGGAAGCTTCTCTATAATGTTCCCAACAACGTATCGATTATCCTCGATTTAAAGAAGGATCCCCGCGAGACCCACGAGCATTTGATCGGAGACAGCGCGGTCGGGAAACGGGCTCACCGTGACTTCTACCGGAGGATACTCAAGGACCGGGAACTGGCGGTCGAATACCGGGGCGGAGACACGGGGAAGAAAGTGGAGATGGACGAATCTCAGATAGAAAGACTCCGCTCCCTGGGTTACCTGCCGTGAAGGCTTTCGGAGGGAAAAAGGCGAAGGAGCAGAACGGAATGCGGTTGGAGGGAGGGCACTTCAACCATGCCCCGGGCTGTTCCCCATCTTTTATTATCCTCCCAGATATTCTGCACCGTGAACTCCCGGCTAGAGGAAAGGCCGAGCCGATGGAGGGGAAGAGAAAATGACGCTGCCGCATCCTGCCAATTGAAAATCGCCAGGATGTGGCGATCCCGGTTTTCCCGGATGTGCCAGAAACTGGGGATTTCATTTTTTCGCTTGAAAGACATCAGGTCAACCGGCCGGGCGATTTTTCTTTTCCGATTAATGTCGATGATATCCCGATTGGTTATGAGTGCGTACCTTTCGGGAGAAGTGTAGAGCTCGGGCAGGTCGTCCCCCAGTTGCAGCAGGCCGCCGGACAGAGCGGCGACGGTGACGCTGACCCGGGCTTCCTCCAGCGTGATCGGATCGGCGGTGAAATTTCTGCTTAAAATACCTTTCGGTCTGCCCCGCCGTCCGGCCACCGCCGCATCGGGATCGAGGATGAAAAAGCGGCGGTGCAAATAATATCGGGAAGCGATACTGTCAGCAGTCTGCTTGATCTGAGCCCACTCGTGGGCAATATCCGGGCCCGCCCGGCAGGCATCAACCATCCCCGCTACCGCCCAGGCCGGCGCCGCCCCGGCAACAATGAAAGAATCCGCCCCGATCGCTTCGCGGACATCTTTCAAACCCTGCCGCATGGCTTCCAGGGGAGTGACATTATTATTAAAACGGTTCCCCGCCCTGACTGCGGTCTCAAGGTAATCCAGTTTGAAATAGCGACAACCTAAGTCGCTTTGAATGTCCCGGCATTCTTTCCGGAGGAATTCCCTCGCTTCGGGATTGGTGTTATCCAGAATGTAGCCCCGGTCTTGAGAAATGTCCCTCCCGGGAACCGGAAGTCCTGAAGAGTCCTTCAAGAGCCAGTCCCGATGATGATGATAAAGCGATGAGTGCTCGGAAACTTCAAGAATCGCCAACCAGATGCCGAAGTTCAGAGCTAATCCCCGAACCTCCCGGCTGAGCGCCTCCATACCGTGAGGAAAGTTCTTGGGGTTGGAATGGAGGTAATCTCCCCGAGCCGCCGGCCATCCCACGCCGTCCACTTGAATGATGTTGTAGCCGTATTGCTTGAGATATTTTGATACGAACCGGGCATTTTTCAGGATAAGTTCTTCAGTAACAGAGCGGTAGTAGGGGGTCCAACTGCAAAAGACCATCGGATTCTCATCAGTAATTTCAATTTTATTAAAATCCTGAAAAATCCCGGCGTACGTCTCCAAAAGTTCAGGCCAGCTTGAACCTGCACCCAGAAATATCGTCTCGGAGGAACAGCTGCCTCCGGGTTGAAGTTCGAGCTGAAAATGCGCCCCCCCCTTTATCAAATCCGGCGGATACATGAATTGAGCGATCTCCCATTTCAAGGGAAGTTGTCCGGAAGAAGAATCGCTCGAGCCGGAAGAGAGACCGGTTTTTATGACGGTGATAAACCGATGAGCCTCCAGGCAGGCGGTAAGAAAGAATGGGCCCTTCCCGGTCTGAGAGAGCATCTGGAGCCAAACGGACGAGATCAGGGGATGTTGGGGAGAAAGAAAAAGAGTCTTGTCGATCTCCCAGGTGTTATGGAATGTTTCCGACAGGACTCGGTAGCGGTGTTCTTCTTTCACCAGTAAAGAACATCCGGTCTTTTCTCCGCGGGCCGAGACGGGGAAAAGTCCGGTGAGGAGGAGAGGCGAATCCTTTTGAGGATTGCGAGCTTCGAGTCGGATGGTGAGCCAGGGAGCTTTTTCATAGAGTGAAATGATCCAGTTCAAATCCGGTTTTCCCGGCAGTCCTTCGTAAGCCGCGATCAGGCGCGTCCCCCGCCCGATATGATCTCGGAAAGAAACTTTGGAAACACTTATCGAGGGATAATCGGTGCCGTTGATCTTACCTCCGTTTAACGTGATACCGCAGGAAGCTTTCTCAATAAATGGAAAAGGAAAATGATTCCAGTGTACGGTCAGACAACCTTTCTCGATTTTCGCCTGAAGATACCGGTTCCCAGCTTGCGAATCGGGATTCTTGAGACTTGTCTCCCTGCCGGAGAATGTTAAGAAAAGGGAAAGTAAAATGTATGGTAAAGATAGGGACAACATATTATTCTTGATAAATAAAAGGGGTCTTAATTCGGCGCTGTCGCCGGCAATTTGTATTCATTAAAAATGGAATCTGGAAGGACTGATCGGAGTGGTTTTACTTCCCGGCCGGCGGTTTTCATTTGACCACAAAAATATTAAAATATATAGTTAGCATCATCCCGAATGAAATACAAGTTGAATGAAAAGGTACGAGTACCGTGAATGACGAAAAATCCGAGTTTAAAAAGTATTGGGCGATCATCGGGAATTACAAGTGGTTGATTCTGGGGGGGAGTTTCTTCTGCATGGCGGCAACCCTGATTATCAGCCTGCTTATTCCGCCGGTTTACGAATCATCCCTGATCCTGGAAATGGGGGAGCTCTACCCCCCGCCCGAGGAAAACATCAAGCACGAAGTGGAGATTATCGAAGAACCGATGTCCGCGGTGGAGATTTTGAAAAGCCGGGACTTTCTGGAAGCGGCCCGGAGGGAATTGGGCCTCAAGCTTCCCTTGAGAAAGATTGAAGACCGGCTGGAAGTGGTCCAGGTGGTGGAATTGACCCGCTTCCAGAGAACGGAGTCTCCCCTGGTCAAGCTTACCTACGAGGGCAACTCCCCCCGATTGATCGTGAATTTCCTCGACGTTTTAGCCCGGCGATTGATAGCGCAACACACTCCGGAGTATGAAAATACGATCCGAATGCTTAAGGAAAAAATTAACAACATGGAGGAGATGATCGAAGCCGAGAAAAAGCTGATCGCCAGCCAGGAAGAATATAAAAAGGAAATACGTAAAGCGGTCAGGCTGGTTCAGGAGGGAATCACCGAATACGATAAAAAATTGAATGAAATCGATTTTTCCGAAACAGAAAGGGTGGAAGCCCTGTTCTTGAAATCCTCCCTCAACAGCATGAAAGAGCAGATCATCGAACTGCAGAAAGAATTTAATGAGGCGAATCTGGCGATCGGAGAAGCGGAAGAAAAAATTCAGGAGGCCCGGGACCGGATCGCCAATTTTCAGGGTTTTATAAACCTTACCAAAAACACCACCATCAGGACGGCCGCGGTGGAACCGGAAGATCCGGTCCGCCCGAATAAATTGCTGAACACGCTCGTCGCCGGCGGCCTCGCCCTGCTGCTGCTGACGGTATTTTCTTTATTCCGGTATTATCTGAGGACTGAAAACTGAATTTTGGGCCTTGCCGTATTGCCGCCTCCATTCGCAAATCGCGAAGATATTTCCGGATATCCGCCTCAATCTAGTTTATTTCCGGTTCCCTCCTCAAAGCACCCTGCCCGCCGACAATGTTTGAAAATTGCTTCCGCCGCCACTCGCGCCCCGGCTTCCGTCCAGTGGGGATCGTCATAAAAGCAGGTGGGGAAGACGGATGTGTGGCGGAAATCGGCAAGGAGTGAATAAACGGGATATTCGACCTTCCCTTTTATCTCCTCAAAATACTTGAACGGCTCAAGAGAGTATTCACCGAGAGGGGTGTATTCTTCTTTCTCCCAGTTTTCAGGGCATTCCCGATCGCTGTACTGAAAGGACCGCGGTAGGATCATCAGGATGAAATCCGCGCCGAGCTCTTTCCGGCAAAACCTATTGATCATATCAATGTTTTCACGAATAGAGGTCAGCCAGCGCTCCGATTTCTCCAGAGGCTGTTCGGTGATGAAGTATCGGCGGGGCGGGAAACCGTATAACCGTTCGTGAAGTGTGCCCAGGCCGGGGGTTTGCAGCAGTTTCTTGAGAGCCAAAACGGTCATCGGACACAGGTCCAGCAGGCGGTATATCCCCCTCCGCTTCAGCAACTTGTCGTATTTTATGTCATCCTGGAAATCCGTCATGTCGACGCAGAGGATCACCAGGTCGGGGTGATATTTCGCGCCGATTTTTTTCAGAAGCCGCAGGGAAAGAAGCGGGGAAGAAGAAACCCAGCCGAAGTTGGCCACCTTGATGTTTTTGCCGGGATACTTTTCCCGGGCGATTTTTTCGAATTGCCGGGGAAATGATTTCTCCGGAGGAAGCAGCCAGCCGAAAACATAAGAATCCCCCAGGAAAATTATATTGAAATCTTCCGGGCGAAAATGCCCCGCCTCAAATCGCGAACGGATTAAATCGGAGTTTATATCCGGCCGGCGGGGATCGTTCCAGTGGTCGATATTGTTGACGAAATAAAGTTTTCCCTTGAAAAGAAATTTCTGGCCGATTACCTCCAGGATGATGACGCAGATCAAAGAGGTTACTATTAATACCGCTATTGAAAAAAAGAGTTTTTTAATGCTCCGCTGTCTCATCGAGTACGACTCCCACGGCCCGGATTATTATTCCGCCCGGCCAGGAAAATTATATCCGCAAGATGATGTTTAGTTTTTAATTTTAAATTGACTGGGGCGATGAAACGAAGATATTTTATTTATCCGAGTTCTTGCTTTAATAATCGTATAAAAAGAGTGATCCTAAATAAATTAGTTTAAAATGAAAATTTTAAACAGTGAAAAAGGTTATTTTAATCAAGCTCCGCAGCAGCGTTTTTTTTAAGACTCCTCCCCTCGGCATCGGTTATCTTCTGAAAGCTCTCGAGGAGGTGGAAGATGTTAAGCCGGAATTTATTGATTGCCAATTACTGGATCTGTGCCCGGACCGGCTTATTGACCGCCTCCGTCAATTTCGTCGACCGCTCCTGATCGGGTTTCAGGTGTTTTCGGAACATTTCCCGCAACTGGCCTATCTGGCCCCGCGTCTCCGGAGGATTTTTCCCGAGACGGTCTTGATTGCCGGGGGCCCCCATCCCAGCGGCGCTCCCGAGCAGACCCTCCGGAACGTGCCCGATCTCGATTATCTGGTCAAAGGTGAAGGCGAAGAAACCCTGAAAGCATTGGTCCGCTTTCTCCCGGGCGAGATCGATCGAGCAAAACTCGACGGGATCCCCAACCTCGTATATCGTGAGGGGGAAGATCTGAAGTTTACTTTCCGGCGGATGGTAGACGTTGAGCGCTACCGGGCTCCGGCCTGGGAAAAACTCCATCCGGAAAATTATCCCCCGGTTCAGCACGGCACCTTCCATAAGAGTCGGAAGGTGGTTCCGATTATTACCTCCCGGGGCTGTCCCTACCCCTGCACATACTGTGCCGGACATCTTCTCACCGGCAAACGAATCCGCCGCCGCCGTCCGGATGACATCGTTGACGAAATCGAATTCCTCCAGGCCCGTTACGGCTTCGAGGAGTTTATCGTCGAAGACGAGAACTTCACTTTCTATCGGGAGCACGTTCGTGAAGTCGTCGATGAATTGGAAAGAAGATCATTGCGATGCTATTTCTCGTTCCCCAACGGAATCCGGATCGACCGGATCGATTCCGAGATAGTCGATGACCTGCGGCGGATGGGAGCGTACATGGTGACGGTGGGACTGGAGTCCGGATCCCGCAGGACGCTGCGGGCCATGAAAAAAAACCTCGATCCTGAACAAGTCCGCAAGGGAATTCGGCTTTTAAAAGAAGCCGGGATCATCGTCAGCGGGGCATTTATCCTTGGATTTTCCAGCGAGACGATGGAGGATGTCGAAGCCACAATCCGCTTCGCGATCGATTCCGGGATCGATCAAGCTTATTTCGGAAATTATATGCCTCTGCCCGGGAGCGAAGATTTCAACAGGTTGATCGATACAGGCGAATTGAAGATGGAAGAGATCGACTGGGAATCGTACACTTCCTACTACGGCAAGATCCCCTACCATCCCCCCGGGCTATCCCAAAAGGAGCTGCTGCAAACCATTCGCCGCGCCACCCTCCGGTTTTACTTAAGGCCTAAAATCATCTGGGGATTTTTGAAACGGGTGAAACATCCGGTTTTCATCCGGAATATCTTTTTTCGTTTCAAAAGCCTCTTTCTTCGCTAGCGGAGCGATCAGGGAAGGTAGCCCAGGGCGCGCAGCTGTTCACTAAGTTTGTTATCCGCCCTGAGCTCATCTTCTTTTCCGGGCGCCAGTTTTTCGAGAAAACCGGCGTCTGCCCGGAGTATGTTTTTCGCCTCCCTTCGCATCTGCTTGATAAGTTTCCCTTTTTCCCCGGCCAGGTTTCGCTGTTCCTCCGGATCTTCTTCTCGTGAAAACAGCCGTTCCCGCCGTCCCCGGCTTGCCTGATTGGAGTAAACGTAACCGTCTTTTTCAAAGCGGAGGGAATCATCGTGCTCGGAGTAGCTCAGGACCAGAGGATCATACCATCCCCGGCCGTTGATCAGGGGAAGGAAGGAATTCCCCTGGATATCATGGGGGACCGGTATCTTCAGAAAATGGAGAATGGTGGGCATTAGATCCATGCTCCTGACCGTTTGGGGAATAATTTTACCCGCGAGCTTATTGCCGGGAAATTTTATGATCAGGGGAACGTGCAGGGTTTCGATGAGGAGGCGCCAGTGCAGTTTGTCCCCGTGTTCGAAAAATTCTTCTCCGTGATCCGAGAGCAGAATGACCAGAGATTTGTCATAAAGATCTTTTTCTTTTAAGATTTTCATGACTTCATTGAAAATATAGTCCGAATAATATACGCCTCCGTCGTAAAGCGCGGTGATATGCTTCAAATGCTCCGGATCGCATAAGTTCACGTTATTCCAGAAACTGGATCTGGCATCCAGAAAATTTTCTCCCAGAGAAATATCTGCTACCGTCGCCGGTAAACCCTCGACCCTTTCCGACAGAAATCGCAGCCTGAACTCGGGAGGACCTTTGAGATAGGGATCGTGGCAGAGGTAGTGATGGAGAAAAAGGAATAGAGGTTTTTCTTTTTCCTCGCTCGCCTGCAGCCACTTTTCAATCTTCTTTTTGATGGGATTAAAACCTTCAAGCGAAGCTTGGGTTGAACTGGAAATCATCGCCCAGGTCATGAAATCGTCGCTGTACTCATCAAATCCCTGCGAGAATCCTATACTGGCGTCAAGCTGACTCCCGCCATGGATACCGATGGTGAGATATCCGTTCTCCCTTAATATTTCGGTCAGGGTCACGATTGAATCAACCAGGGGGCGATAGTTTCCCTCCGGCGGGATGTTTTTAATACCGTGCACGGCGGGGGTCAATGAAGTAAAAATTGACATGTGGGAAGTAGCCGTGGTGGGAGCTTGGGAAATGGTCCGGGAGAAGAGGACAGCATCTTGAGCGAATTCGTCGATGAAAGGCGAGGTCGGCCGTTCATACCCGTAGCAGCTTAAATGATCGGCCCGTAATGTATCTATCGAAAAGAGAATTATATCGGGTCGCTCCCGGCTGGGGTTTTCATCGTCGACGTCCCCGGAGTGCGACCGGTAAGAAAAAGCGGTCGCCGCCAGCGTACCGATAATGGCGATTGCTGTTTTTAACCCTGGCTTCATTACATATATTCCTGAACCTCGCCCTCATTTTCCTTCCGGATCGAGGCAAGACGAGAATGAAAGCGGGGTTTCGCGAAAAATAGTTTATCGGGGGTTTTTGAAGTCCGGGGGTTTTTGAATCGGCTAACTGCCGGTCAGAAAAATTTTATTTTCCGGGCGGCGAAGCAACACATTTTCAATAAAAGCCAGCCGTCTCCGAATCTCCGGATATTGGTGGTGCCGTAGGTCCGGCTTTTATAGCGGACCGGAACCTCGACGATTTTCAAATTCTGCTTCACCGCCCCGAAGATCAGGTCGTAGTCGCCGAAGGGATCGAAATCTCCGAAGTAAGCCCGCCCCCGGGCGATCCGTTCGTAGTCCCGGCGGAAAAGGACTTTGGTTCCGCAGAGGGTGTCCTTCAACCTTCTCCCCAGCAGATAAGTAAACAGGAGGCTGAAGATTTTATTTCCGATGATGTTCAGGAAGTTCATCGATTTTTTTTCCAGGGGGTAAACCAGGCGGGAACCGTTGATGAATTCGCCTTTTCCGCTGGATATCGCTTCGTAGAATTTCGGCAGATCTTCGGGGGAAACGGTCAGGTCAGCGTCCAGGATCATCAGGATATCACCCCCCGCTGCGGCGAAACCTTTCCTGACCGCGTCACCTTTGCCTTTCCCCTCCTGACGCATGAATTTTATTTCCCATTGGGGGCGGTATTCGGAGGCTACCCGTTTGATTTCCTCCCAGGTACCGTCCCGGGAATGACCCTCCACGAAAATGATTTCCGTATGCTTTCCCAACCGGGGCATCCGCCTGAGCGCGTTTTCGATATTTCCCTTTTCGTTCCGGGCCGGAATCACCACCGAGGTGGAGTACTTCTTGGCGGCCTCGGCTTTGGGAAGGAGATCCCTTTTTTTGACCACCCGGTAATGGACCAGGCAGAACCGGTTGATCAGGGGCAGCTGGGCCATGAATTTGTTCATGAAATCGGTAATGGCCGGCAATTTCTTCGGAAATAGAATTCTATTCCCGGTGCTGATCGTTTCCAGCTCGGCGAGTTCGCAGAGATTTTCCAGGTCGGGATTGGAGAGCCAGCTCGGGGCGGGCTGGGGCATTCGTTGTTTGATTCTTACCGCCAGTTTGACGAGAGGCTGCCAGAGATAATTAAAGGTGGTGATCAGGATCCTGGTTCTGCTCGAGGCGAGATCATGGATTTTGTTAAGCGCCGTTTGCACATCATAAACCGTGTCGAGCGTGTCGGATATAATAATGTAATCAAAATCCTCATCGAGCTGAAGATCCTCGATGGCGGAGTGGATAAAGGTATGATCCGGATATTTCCGGCGGGCGATATCGACCATCCGGCCGCTGATGTCCACACCCACCCCGCGGGCCGGCCGGAGGGAATTCAAGAGATTGCCGGTTCCGCAGCCCAGTTCAAGCACGCTTGATCCGGCCGGGATAATGAATTGTGCCAGCCGCTCGATCTGAGCGTAGTAGTAGTAATTTTTTCCGGTCCAGTAATCGCGGCTCTCGGCGATTCCGTCGAAAAAGCTCTCGATCAGCTCGTTTCCCTGATTGCGCATAATCGAAATCTGACCTGTTGATTTTTGATGGGGATGAGGTAGGGGGTAATAGTCCTGCCAAAAAATGGTCCTGTTAAAAAATAGTCCTGTCTTCCTTTATCGTTTTCGTTTTTGAAGATACCAATCGATGGTTTTTTTCAGGCCGGTGTCGAAGTCGATTTCCGCTTTGAAGCCGAACTCCCGCTCGGCTCTTGAGGTATCGAGGCGTCGCCGGGGCTGGCCGTCCGGCTTGGTTTTATCCCAGGCGATCTTTCCCTTAAATCCGGTAAATTCTTTTATTTTTTCGGCCAGGTCCCGGATGGAGATCTCGCTGGCGGAGCCCAGGTTCACCGGGTCGGGTCCATCGTATCTTTCGGTGGCCAGGATGATACCTTCCGCCGCATCTTCCACGTAAAGGAATTCACGGCAGGCTTTTCCCGTTCCCCAGACCACGACTTCTTTCCGGCCGGCTTCTTTCGCGTCCACGAATTTTTTGATCAGGGCGGGAATCACGTGGGATGATGCCGGGTCGAAGTTGTCCCCCGGTCCGTATAAGTTAGTGGGGAGCAGAAAGATGGAGTTGAAGCCGTACTCCCGCCGGTAGGCCTGCGATTGAACCAGGAGCATCTTCTTGGCGAGGCCGTAGGGGGCGTTGGTTTCTTCCGGATAACCCTGCCAAAGATCGTCCTCCCGGAATGGGGTGGGGGTGAATTTGGGATAGGCGCAGACGGTACCGATGTTAACCAGTTTTTCCACGCCGAACCCCCGGGCCGCCTCGGTGATTTGAATGCCCATGACGGCGTTGTCGTAGAAGAATTTTCCCGGATGCTCGCGGTTGGCCCCGATCCCTCCCACCACCGCCGCCAGATGGATGATTATTTCCGGAGCGGAGTCGGCGATCATCCGGTCGATGTTACCTTTTTCTCTCAGGTCGTAATCTTCGATTCGGGGAACGAAGACTTCAGCTCCCCGCCGCTCGAGGGTCCGGCAGAGATGGCTTCCCAGAAACCCGGCTCCCCCGGTTACGGTGACCGCCTTATGTTTCAACGAAATCATTTTTCTTAATAGGACTTAGCTCCGCAACTTTTTTGCCACCAAGGCACTAAGACACCAAGTTTTATTTTCTCGCTACCACGCTCCGCGTGGTAGCGTGGATATGAAAAATATTATTCATTGCGTTCCCCCCGCCGGTCGGCGGGGGGAACGAGAAATAATTTATTTCTCTTTGTGCCTTAGTGTCCTTGTGGCTAATTTTTGAAATTCCGAAGCGCGCAATTCAATTATAAAATTTCCCGAATACAAAGAAAGAGATAAATTTTATCTTATTTTTTTCGGCGATGGATGCTGCCGAATTATACATGAATTCGGCCGGCTTTCATGTATAATTCGAATCATGGGAGAGAAAGAAAATCTTACCTCCCCGATTCATGAAATTTCCCAGGTAAACCGGCCGGAGTGCCCATGAAGTATCGGATAATATTTATCCTGGTTCTGTTGTTGGCGGCGTTCCTTTACTGCTCCAACACCCTTTTCTGGAAAAAGGCCGCTGTTGACGACGCTTTTATTAGCTATCGATACAGCCGGAATTTAGCCCGGGGAGAAGGCTTATCATACAACCGGGGATCGAGAGTTGAAGGTTTCAGCAATTTTCTCTGGGTTCTCCTGCACGCTATTCCGATCCGCCGCGGGATGGATCCGGTTTATTTCTCCCGGTTCCTGAGCCTGGTTTCCGGGATCTTCCTTCTGGCCGTGGTCCTTAATTCCCTCAGGAACGGGGAGGGAAGAATCACCCTGATCGGTGCGGCGTCCGCGGTTTATCTGGCGCTGAATCCGTTTTTAGGCCTCTGGACCATGGCCGGCCTGGAAACCGTTTTTTATGCCGCGCTTTTGACCGGCGGCGTTTATCTCCTCAGCGGTGAAATGAATCATAAACGCTATATTTGGTCGGCGGTCCTGCTCGCGCTGGCCTGCCTGACCCGTCCCGAAGCTACTTTTGTCGTTGCCGCCGTCTTCGGCTATCAGCTCCTTGGGGTATTTCTCCGGAAAAAAGTGTTGAATCCCCAGCTCTGGTGGGGTTCGGTTTTACTCTTTATCGTCGGCGTATATTATGTTTGGCGTTTGAGTTATTTCGGCGATTTTTTCCCCAATACCTATTACGCCAAGCTCGGAGAGGAAATGGCCGGTGGGAACCGGAGGGCCGGATTAGCTTACCTGGTGGATTTTATCAGAACCAGCGGCTGGCCGCTGCTGGTATATCTGGCGGTTGGAGCAGCGCTGATATTCAAGTTTGATCGGCGCGGCGCCCTCGCCTGGATCTTGCCCGCGTCCGCCGGCATTTTTTTCGCGTATTACAGTGACGGAGACTGGATGCCTAATTTTCGATTTCTGGTGCCGGTGCTCCCCCTGCTTCTGATCGCCGCTTCTTCCGGCTTCGTCCGCCTGGGCACCGCCCCGGGTTATCGGCCGGGCGGGAAATTCAGCTTTTCCCCGGCGGTGGCAATGGTCGGTGTGGGGTTTTTGGGATGGTCCTTGGTTCATGTTTATCCCCTGAAAGCGGTCTGGGTATCTGAATTGAGCCGGGGATTTACCGGGAAATCTCAACTTCTCCCGCCCCTGCGGAAATGCAGGCGCGTCGGCTATGATATCTGGACCCCGGGGGTTTATTCCGCTCTCCGCCATGCCCGGCCGGGAGAGACGATTTCCCTGGGCGACATCGGCGTCGTGGGCTATGTCATGGATTGCGATATCCTGGATACCAATGGGCTGGTGGATAAGATGATCGCGCGCCTGAACCGGGATGAAAATTTCGGGGAGGCGATCGCGGGTTATTTCCTGGACCGGGAGCCGGAAGTTGTCTTCCTACTTACCGCGTCCGGAGAAAATTCGCTGGAAGCGGTGGGAAGAAGCAGCGCCGCGATCCTGGGTTCGGAAGCTTTTCGGCGGCGCTGGCGGGAGGTGGGTCGGACCCGGGCGATCGAGGATACCACCTATACCATATTCCGCAGGACCGATACCTCCCCTCCGTCGCCGGAAGAAGTCGAGGAAAATTTCAAAATTGCCGCTCGCAGGCTTCCCGGGGCTCCCTGGTTCCGTCTTACCTGGGCCACCGAGATAACCAACGATAACGGGGCGGCGATTGAGGAGTGCCTTCTTCTTCGAAAGGATTTCCCCGAAAACCAAAGCGTGATGGAGCGAACTTCTCAATTTTTAGCTGAAAAAGGCGTGCCGGATAATTAGCAATCGAAGAGGAACTTTTTCAGCCTGCCGGATGATCTCGGC
>Ga0272441_10002628_pt1 | contig 36009 bp, 28 predicted proteins | sample SSMProp6N_FD_193582 | JGI IMG/M metagenome (GOLD analysis project Ga0272441, IMG submission 193582) | Marine sediment archaeal communities from Little Sippewissett salt marsh, Falmouth, MA, United States - SSM-Prop-6N | ecosystem: Environmental > Aquatic > Marine > Wetlands > Sediment ...
ACCGTCCGCGGACAGGAAGTACTTCCGTCGATACCGGTTCACGAGCGTCGGCCGCAGCAGGCCAAACGACAGGCGCAATTCGGCCGGCAACCGCACGGCGTCAACACAGGCGGCCAACGCCTCGGACGAACAACCATCGGCCGGATCCGGGCCCGGCAGCCTGTACGAGTCCTTTCGGCCCAGCGCGCCGCGCTTGTGCTTGATCTCCAGAACCAACCCGTCCGCGGCGGCCCGCACCGGGCCGTACCAGCGCAGACGGATCTTGCGGCGAACCGACTGGCCCGCCACGGCCTCCGCGTAGCAGGCCCGGTCCAGCGTATCCAGGTACACGTTGTTGACCCACCGCTCGCGGTGGATCTCCGAGAAAGCCGCCGGATGCAACGCAATGATGGCTTCGAGCTCGTGGCGCGAGCGGCCGACGGGCACGAACTTGCGCTCGTATCGCCATGCGCCGCCCACAGCCGCGGTGTCGAGCTCTGTCAACGGCGCCTCCCGTGAATCGCAACGGCCGTGAAGAACAGCACGGCGGCGATCACAGCACCTGCGATCCCGCCCCAGCAGAAGACGCGAAACGAAGGCCCGCCCAACAGCGCCCGCACAGCGCCAAAGCGAGAAGCCCCGGCCGGCGCGACGCGCGCGGCGCCGAAACGCCTTGTCCAGTGAGCCACGTCGTATTCCGGCAGCGCCTGAAACGGGCCGGGCCCCAGCGGCAAGATGGACAACGCGACATCGCCCGACACGTTGACGTCGACCTGGACCAACGCGTCAAGCGGCGTGTCGCCGAGCCCGGCAGCCACGTAGCGCACGTCCGTGTTCGGGTCGCGCGCCATAAACAGCGAGAGCGTCCATGGACAACCGATATCGCCCGAAAACCAGTACACCGCCTTGCGGCCGGCGGCCTGCGCAACAAGCGGCTCCACGTCCGACACGAAATTGTTCGGTTGCGCGTAGCCCTGCTTGCTGTTTACGTGATCGAAGACAAGCTCGAAACCCGGCTTGCTCACGCACCAGATCAGTTTGTGCGTGAAGATGAATATATTCCGCACTTCGGACCCTGCGGCTGCCGACGTCAACGCTTCGCGCAGGAAGGCCAACTGCGCACCCTCGATGTTCCCGCCGGCCGCTTCGCTGTCGAGCACGATAAACCGATCGCCGCCGTAGCCGAACGCGTGGTACGTCGGTCCGAAGGCAGCTTCGTAACGTGCCCGCTCATAGCCGTCACGTATGTCGTGGTTGCCGACCGCGTTGAACATCGGCATCTGGAGCCGCTTCGCGACCGCGTCGAGGTACCTGGACATGTGCACGTCGTCGGCCACCCGATAAATGTCGCCCAGCGTGACGAACAGATCCGCACCGCTCTCGTTGATCCTCGGGAGATTGCCCAAAACCGAACCGGACGGGTAGACCGAGGGCGTGTCCGGCGTCCCGTACAGATGGCCGCCGGTCACAAACCGATAGGCGTGCCGCCCTCGAACCACCGGCAGCGCCACGCCGTTGAACGGAGAGATTTCCCCTGCCCCAGCCCCGGTCACAAGGCCGCACACGAGCAGGAAAACAAGACGTTGTCTGCGTTCAGTCGTCACTCACGGCACCCTCCCTGCCATACAACCGCCGCGCCACATCAACGTCGCGTGCCGGCATGTCAACGCCGTTCAGCCGCAAGGTCGAGCCGCGCTCGACAAGATGCTTGCGCGCCCGCCCCTCGATCGAGGCGTCCGTCAGCGTCACAAAGGCCGGGCCGAACTCCGGCTTCTTGCGCAACACGGCGATCCCGACGCGACAGTCCATGACGCGCAGTTCACTCAGATTCGCCGTCGACGAGTCCTTCGCGGCCAACCCGATGCCGGCGCCGCGCACTTCGACGCGCGTGCCGGTCAACAGGCTGTCTTCGCCCACGCTCAGGCCCTTGTCCTGAGCCCCACGCACCGTGAGCTCGGAAACCGCTACCACGCTGCCCGACATATCCAGCGCATCGTTCCCGCACTCCGCAAACGAGGTCGACGCCACGCGGCCCTTGGAAAAGTCGACGTCCAGCGCATCGAACGCGGCCCGTTCGAACACACAGTCCTCTACGCTGAACTCCGGAGAGCGGATCACGTTCAAGCTGTCCTCGGCCCTGCTGTCTGTGAACCGGCACCATGTAATGGCAACCGGTGTCTCGTAGAACGTGACGGCGCCGGTTATGCCCCAGCCGCTTCGCGCGGGCGCGGACAGCCCCTGAAACGTCACCCAGCGCAGTTCGGACGGGCCTGCCCCGCCCAAAACGACGAGGCCCTGTCCGCCGTTCGCGCCCGCGCGAATCGTGATCGGATGCTCGCGAGTGCCCGTGAACCGGACGGGCGAACACGAAAGGATCAGCGCCCCGTCGTCAAGCTCCAGCGTCGTGTTCGGACCACACATCAGCGTGTCGCCGGCCGGCACCAGCAGGTCCGTCGCCACCCGCCACGTGCCGGGCAAGATCCGAATCGTGCGCGTGTCCGTGTTTCGCGCAATGAACGGGAAATCCAGAGCGGCACCGCGCCGAACCACATCGCGCGCCGTGGACGGTGCGGGCAGATGCGGCCACGGGACAACGCTCGTGGTTCGGATACGCGCGGTGCCGAGCAGACGGTACCGAACAGAACACGGCACATTCGTGACGGAGCCCGTGTCCAACGCCAAGTGCGGCCTTGCCGTGAAGTTGCGATACCGCACCATACCCAACGCAGGCCGGCCCGCAAGCGTCAGGCCTACGGGAACGGTAAACGCGGGCCGTGCGTTCGCGACGTCCAGGACCTCGACCGGCAAGCTCTGCAGATTGCCGAACTCCAATTCGAACTCGTTCGTGTGCGCTGCGTGCAGGTAGGCCCGCATCGCTTCGGGCGGATCGAGCTGAGCCCGAATATACGCCGCATTCCGATAGTAGACGGCGCGCTTGAAACGATAGCCCGGCCAGTCCCGCTGCAGCAGGGCCTCGTTGCGGCGCAGGTCCTTGTCCAAGACAGCAAACAATTCGTCAACGTAGGACTTTCGAGAAATCCGCGCCAAATGTGACGCGTAGGAACGGAACAAGACTGGATCGCTGAACAGCGTCTTGTAGTGATAATCCAACGGGACCGTCTCCGCGCCGACATACGCACTGCCCTGCGCGCCGGTTAGACGCGTCAGCGCGCACCCGGCGTTCGCGTCGAACCCAATCGGTTCGAGCCGCGAAGTCACCGGATTGTAGTAGAACCGGATGTTGTGCCAGTCCGACGCGTGCCGCGCGCCGAGCAGGTCGGTCAACGCGAAATAGCGCGCTGTCCGGTCGACATCGAATACTTCCGACGCCTTGAGCACACCGCGCCGAAACGATTCCAGCAACGAAATTGCCTTCTCGTGCTGGGCGCGCCGAGCCGGATCGGCTTGCCACGTCGCGGTCTTGAACGCGTCCACCGCGCTCGCCAGGTACGAGCCCGGCCCTTCCCGAAGCCATACCGCCCTGGCTTCCGGCTCCGGAAACTCGGCACGGTAACGCGCCTGCATCTGCCAGAAAACCGTCTCGTCAAAACGTACGATCGGGCCTTCGCGCCTGTGGCGGTGTTCCGGCAGCCGCTTGTCGAAATGTTCTTCCACTGCGTACAGGCCCAGCTCCGTACCGTTCAGGGAGACCGCCACAAACCGGTAGCGCAACGCGAGTACATCCTCACGCGCGAGCGCGCGGTGGAACACCCATTCGTTCAAGTACGCCCGGGTCTGTGGGTGTTGCAGGCTGAAACGCTTCATGCCCAGCACCGTCTGTTCGCCGGCCATCTCGAGACGAAACGACCAACGGTCGCCGTGCAGATGATCCGTCCAGTCCCCCTTCAGCCGGATCCGCGCCGCGCGCACCTGCTGCTCGCCCGAGACCCGCAGTACGGCCGGCACATAGGCAACCGCGTCCGACAGCAGGATCCGGTTCGGCAAGGCCGCGCGACGCTGCGCGATCAGCGCGTTCAAATGTTTGCGTTCCAGCACCAGCTCGAGCCGCGGCACGGATCCCGGATACGCCGGTGCGCGGCTTGCCGCAATCTGGCTCATCTCGCCTTCGAAGCGCCGCACGTAACGTAACGCACTCCCGCGCCAGCCCAGCGCCCCGATCGCCCAGCCCGTGGCAATGCCCGCGCCAAACAGCGCGGCCGCAAGAATGAGAAGCAGGCCCAACATGCCTGCTTTGGTTCGCCGCGCGCCGCGTTGCCACGCGCTGACAAAGCGGCCGAAGAAGCCGCCGCTTCTGAAAGGCTTGATTTGCATCACTGCAGGCCGCTGCTGTCCGCGAACGTAATCTCCAGGTCCGGCGCCGCTGTCAGAAGTGCGTCTCGCGCCGCGTTCAGGGCCGTAACGTCCTCGAGATTCAACAGGAACGAGGCCTCCAGCCGCGACGCGGTTTCGTCCACGCGTTTGAGCGTCACGCCTGCCGCGTGCGTGCGAAGAATCTCCACGAGCTGCGCGAGCGTGATCGACTTCGGGTCCCGGCTCAAAACCGTCATGTACATGTTGTGCGGGCCGCCGTCGGCCGGCTTGCGACGCCGAGACAGAATCACGACCGCCACGATGAACGCGAACGAAGCCAGCGTCACAATCCGCAGGTTCGCGCCGAACCCGAGCCCGATCGCGATGGTCAGAAACAGATACGCGAGCTCTTCGGGTTCCTTGATCGCGGCACGGAACCGCACGATCGACAGCGCGCCGACGAGTCCGAGCGACATCGCGATCGATGCCTTGACGACCGTGATGATCAACATGGTGGTCGGCCCGATAATCATGAAGTTCCTGGCCAACGCGCGCCGGTTCGACAGGGTGTGGCCGTAACGGATGTAGACCTGCCCCAGCACCCAACACACAACGGCTGTCAGCAACAGATTCACGAGGTGCGCCACAAACGTCATCTCGCTGGTATACGTGTTCAAGATTTGCTGCATCGCTACATGCTCCCTTCCTGCCGTTCCGAGATGCCGGGATGCGACCAGAACCCGTCTCGCTCGGGCCCGCACAGCGCGCCGCGCGCGAACCGGGCAATCAAGCCAACCAGCCGCTCCGCAGCGCGACCGTCAAACGGCTCGAGATGCTGGTCGCGAATCGTCTTGCGCCCTGCCGCGTGAAGCGCCGGATCCCGCGAATACTCGAGGATCGCCCGGTCCAGCTCCTCATAGCTGCGGACCAGCCACACGCCGCCGGATTCGACAACCGGCCGGACATGCTCCAACTGATAGCGCACGAGCATACTATCGCACGCAGGCCGCTTCAAGTTGCCGTCGAACCCGAGATACACGACCGGCGTGTCAAAAGCGGCGGCATCCAGCGCCAGGCTCCCGACACTGTTGATCACCACGTGCGCATGCCGCATCAGGTTCGCGAGCCGACGCATGTCCAACGTCGGGTCCGACTCTGCGTCGTCGGCTGCATAGCCCATCGAGCTCGCGCGCGATACCAGCACGTGCGGCGGCGCGTGCAGCGCGCCGAACGTCTCGCGCCAGCGCGCGTCGTGCGGATGCGTGCGCAGGTAGAGCACCGCGTTGCGGCCGTAGGCGCCGGCTGCCGTGCGTTGCGCCAGATACCGCGCGATCGACGGTTCGTGCGCGTTCAGCGCGCCGGTCGCGTTTGTGCCGAACACCAACAGCGTGCAATCTCCGGGCAAACCGAGCCGCCGCAGAAACGAGGCGCGGTCCGTGACCCAGCCGGCCTTCCTGTAGTTGTCCAGGAACGGATGGCCGGTCAACCGCACGCGCGCGGCGCCGATCCCGTGGTACTTCTCGAGGTCGGCAATCATCGTCGAACTGCCGACCGTGTAGACCGCGCAACCCGGCGTGACCGGCCCCTTCGTCGTGATGTGGTCCCATGTCTCGATGATCCCGATGACGGGTACGCCGCGCCGCTTCGCACTCATGAGGGCCGGCAGCAACGCATAGCCCTGTGGCGCCTGCACCCGCGAGAGGACCAGGACGTCCGGCCGGTAACGGTCGAACAGATGTGCCATCCACGGATCCTCGGCCAGGCGCGGCGCGGAGAATCGGTATCGATACAGGGCCCGAAAGACGCGGCGATTGCCGGCACAAGGCCACCCGATCCATCGCGGCGGCAGCCGGTTCGAGGCGATCTCGATCCGGCGTTGCGTGCGCGTCATGGCAAGCCGCATATGGACCGCCGCCAATCCGTTGATGTAGTTGAAGCGGTAAACCAGCGAATGGTTCACATACAGCTCGTCGAGCCGCTGCCGAAGCCTGCCGCACAGGGCCGCAACTCGCGCCGCGCCACGCGGCGGCATGTAGCTCGCATAGCTCCGGCCCTGCGCGTGCGGAGCGGACGTCTCGTGAAATATGTTCGCCGCGCCGCCCCGCTCGATCGCGTCGCGGTCGGCCGGCCGCAAACTGACCAGCACGAACCGCACGTCGTCCGTCAACGCCATCTGCCGGAGTACCGGGGTGTAGACGAAGTTGCGAACGTTGAACGCGTACGGAAGAATGATCAGCGCGGTCTTCATGCCGACGCCGTTTGCAGAAGAAAAGCGGCAAAATCGAGATCCGCCTGCGTGTCAATATCGACAGACGCCTGTTCGTCCATGATCAGCGGCAAAATCGCCGCGCCGTAAAGCGAGTCCTGCTCCAGGAGCACGCGTGTGCGCACCGCCAACACGGCCGGCCCGTTTCGCGCATACACGACCGGCTTGTCCTGCCGGCGCAAGACTGCGGGGCCGTCCGATGCCGGAACGAGCCGCTCGCCCGCCAACCGCATGAGCGAGCCGGGACTGTAGCGGTGCGGGACCGTGACGACGCTCACAACCGAGTCGGCATCGGACTCCGCCAGTTTCGCCACCGCCGCGTCGATGTGTTCGGCCCGGCGCAGCGGCGAGGTCGGTTGCAGCAGAACCACGATGTCCGGAAACGCCGCATCGCGCGCGTGAAGCCGATGCAAGGTGTCCTGAATGACCGGCAGAATCGGCGTCTCGTCCGCCGCCAGCTCGGCCGGACGAAGGAACGGGACATCCACGCCCGCGCGCCGCGCCGTCGCCGCAATTTCCTCGTCGTCCGTGCTCACCACGACCCGTGTCAGATGCCGGCTCGCCAGCGCCGCCGCACACGTGTACGTGATCAAAGGCCGACCCGCCAACGGCAACAGATTCTTGCCCGGCAACCCCTTGCTCCCCCCACGCGCCGGGATCACTCCAAGAACGTCCATCCGGCCGCCTGTCCTACTCACCGTCAGAATCTTCGTTTCCCGGACCGGCTTCATTTGGACATCGGATATTCCTTGTTGGATATTGGATATTCCTGTCGCCAACCCGCTTCCACGGCTTCCCCGCTGCCGACTTCCGACTTCGGCCGCGGCCTCAGTAGGCGATCTGCTTCTGGACGTCCAGCGGGCACGTCGCGAGCACCTCCGCGATCCGTTCGCCGGCATGCCCGTCGCCGTAGAGCGGGTCGGACGCGTACCGGCCCGCCTCCGCCTGGCGCTTGACGGCGCGGATAATCTCACGCCGGTCGTACGGGACATCGACCACGTTCTTGCCCCGCTCGCGGCCGGCCTGGCGCGTGCCGATGTTCACCGCCGGAACGCCCAGAAACGCGCCGTCCCGAATCGCCGCGCTCGAATTTCCGAGCATACACGCACACCGCATCATCAGCCGAATGAACGTCTCGGGCGGGAAGTTCTTGTAGAAACGAATCCCGCTGTCTTCGCCGGTCTCCCGAAACTTGCGCATGCCGCGCGCCACGTCCTCGGAACCGGCGTCCACGTTCGGCCACAACATGATGGCCGGCTCGGCCAGCTCCTGCAGGGCCGCCAGCGTCTCCGCGATCTGCCGCTCGGCCTGGCCGTACTCGGTCGTCACGGGGTACTGCGCCACGAGCAGGAACGGATGGTCCGGATCGATAGCGCCGCCGACCCCTTCCTTGCGCAGCCACGCCGTGTCCAGACCGTTCGCGTCCTTTGCGGCGACCTCAACGAGCAAATCGATGCGGGGGCAGCCCACAACGTGCACCGCCGCCGGCTGCTCGCCCAGCCGGATGATTCGGTCGGCCGCCCCTTGGTTGGCCGGAAAATGGATGTGCGCCAGTTTCGTAACAGCGTGCCGCACGCTCTCGTCGATCGTGCCGGTCACCTCGCCGCCCATCGTGTGCGCGACCGGGATGTTCATGTAAGCGGCCGCGATCGCCGTGGCCATGGTCTCGAACCGGTCGCCCACAGTCACCACGACATCCGGTTTGAGGTGGTCGAAAACCGAAGGTAATTCGAGCAGGCCGAGCCCCGTCGACTTGGCCATCGTCGCCGGGCTGCCGCCCTCGATGATCATGTTGATTCGGGCGGTCGGTACAAACCCGTCGGCCTCCGCCACCTCCACGACGGACCCGAACCGGTCCAGAAGCGCGGAGGCGGCAGCAACGAACTGAAGATCGAGATCGGGGCGCGCCCGGACCGCACACATCACGCTCTTGATGCTGCTGTAGTTCGCGCGCGAAGCAACCACCACGCATATCTTCCTCTTCCGCACGTTACCCTCCCCCCTCTCACGCATCGGTCAGATCATCTTCTCGAATCATGGCGCCCTTTGCTATCGGCGAGGTGGTGCGCCTGCCCAGGATCTCCTTGAACCGGCGTCCGGGCAGGCCGGTGCCGGGCTTGCGCATCCCGAGCATGTCCGCCGCCAGCACGCTGCCGACCGGGATGTCGACCAACGCCACAATGCTCTTTTCGAAGGTGCGTTTCATGGTCGCAAGTTCGTTCACGGCGTCCTTGTCCACGGGCGAGCGGAGCATGGCCTCAACGGCGCGCACGCCCCGGGCCAGGTCCGCGAACTCGGCAGGCTCCAGGGAATGGGGCGCATCGCTGCCGTACATCCTGCGGCTGAACGTCAGGTGCTTCTCGATCACCGCGGCGCCGAGAGCGACCGCCGCGAACGCGGCCTCGTTCGTCAGGGTATGATCGGAAAGCCCGACCGGAAGGTCGTAACGCGCCCGCATCTCCGCCAGGACGTTCAGGCCGACGCGTTCGGGCGGACAGGGATACTGCGTTGTGCATTGCAGCAGCGCGAGCCGGCTGTGATACGCGCGGATCGTGGCCACGGCTTCGTCGAGCTCCAACCACGTACTCATGCCCGAGGAAAGCAGCACCGGCTTGCCGGTTCGGCCAACCGCGTCAAGCAATGGAATGTTCGTGATCTCGCCGGACGGCACCTTGTAGCGGGCCACGCCCAGTTTGTCCAGAAGCGCGACCGCCTCTTCGGAAAAGGGAGACGACAGGAACTCGATGCCAACGGTCTCGCATTCGGCTTTGAGCTGTGCCCATTGCTCGGGCGAGAATCCGGTCCGCTCGAAGTAGGCATAGCGCGGTTCGCCTTTGAAATAAGGCGGGCACGGCGCGTCGGGCAACGTTTCGGCCGCCGCAATGTGGGTTTGGAACTTCACGGCGTCCGCCCCGCATTCGGCGGCAACCCGGATCAGGCACAGCGCGTTGCCGAGACTGCCGTCGTGAACCGACCCGACTTCGGCGATGATGTTCACTTTGTTGTGTGCTCCGCTCGTTGTCATCGCACCGACTATATCAGAGGCGTACGCATCCGTATAGGGCTGGCCCCCGCGGCCTTGTGCCGCGGGTGAAGGAGATTTCCGGAATACGCGCGCGCATTCCAGGAATCTTTCGTCCCTGCCGCGCCCGCCTTCGCCCGAGGGCTACGGCGTGGCAGGCAAGGCGGCAGGGGACGCATGCCACAATCATAATTGCTGTATCACGGCACGGGCCGGATCAAGCCCAGCTTGCGCAGCGCCCAACCCGCCGCCGTGCGCAACCCGAGCACGTCGGGGATGTGCACGCGATGGTAAGTCGAGCCGGGCAGGAAATTCAGGACCTCGAACCAGCGTCCCGTCCGGAGCAGGTACCGGATGTAGTTGCGCTCCATGGCCGACTCCGCCTCCCGCTTCAATGCCAGGACCTGTTCGTCGGACATATCCATGAAGTTCATGAAGTAGACCTCGCCGCCGTAGCCGCGAGCGATCTTCTTGAGATAGGCCTCTTCGTCGGGTATGCGGCCGTCCTTCCGGCAATCCTCGTAGAGCGCGCTGCCCGGCAGCGGCAGAATCAGCGCGAAACGGCGGCCCGGACTGTGCATCTCCTTGTAAAGCTGCACGGTCTCGTACACGCTCTCACGCGTCTCGCCCGGATAGCCCAGAATCAGTTGATGCCGCACGAGCAGGCCCGCCGAACGCGCGGCCGCAACGGCAGCGAGCGTCTTCTCGCGGGTCACGCCCGTCTTGTTCATTGCGGCAAGGATCCGATTGCTCCCCGACTCGGTGCCCAGTCCGATCGCCGTGCAGCCGGCTGCCGCAATCGCCCGGCAAAGCTCCTCGTCGACCGTGTTCACGCGCGCTTGCGCGTCCCAGAGCAGGTCCAGGTCCTTCATGGCCGCCGCCAGTTCGAGACCGCGTTGCTTGTTCACGAACAGCAGTTCGTCCACGAAATGGATACCCTCGATCCCATACTGCTCCTTGAGATAGGCCAGCTCTCGGACCAAGGTGGGAATGCTCTTCAAACGCGCGCGCTCCGTGCTGCGCGAGCAGAACCGGCAGCGGTACGGACAGCCCCAGGCAGAAAGCACCGTCATCACACGGGCCGGCGCTTCCGCGCCCGTCAGATAGCGCGATTTGATGCTGGGATCCCGGATCCAAAGCCGACCCTGGCAATAGCGCTCCATGTCGAACAGATGGTACGGCGCCCGGGCCAGCGTATTCAGGTCGGCAACGAACTCGCCCGGCCCGGTACAACGGATTTCGCCGTCTGCCGTCCGAAACGCGAGCCCGGGAATCGTGCCCCAGTCCGATTCGCGCGCGGCCAGCGCGCGGGGGCCCGTCAGCAGGCCTTCCCCGATCACGCACAAATCGACCGGCAGCCGGCTGAGCACGGTCCGGTAGCTGTGCGTTGCGAGCAGGCCGCCCAGCATGATCCGGCAGTCCGTGTCCCGGCGAATGGTTTCGGCCAGCCACTGGACTTGCGGGTACTGCGTCGACATCGCGGAAATGCCGACCCAGTCGGTCTTGAGCCCGCCGAGATGCCGTTCGATCTCTTGGTTCGGCGGCTCAACGGCGAACGGGTCGTAGACCTCCACTTCGTGCCCCGCTTCCAGAAACGCCTGCGCCACATGCGCCAGACCGTAGGGGAAGACGCGTGATCGCACGATGAGCGGGTCCTCGACCGGCCCGAAACGCGGATTGATCAACACGATTCGCACGCCGTCTCCTCCCTGCGACGCGCCGCTCGCGCGGGGCCGGTATGTGCTTCGATCACGCCGATGAGGCGCCTGCGGGCCTGCCCGTCGAAAACCGCGATGCGCCGGGCAGTGGCCAACTGCGCGCGGCGCACCGCCTCGTAGTGCGCCGCGTCCTCAAGGAGCCGACGCAGGACAGCGGGCAGTTCGGCGCGGTCTCTGACCCATACGATTCCCTCAAACCCGTCGTAGAGCCTGTGAGGAAAGGGACTGTAGAAGTCGAGGCAAACAACCGGTATGCCGAGCAACACGGCCCAGCGGACGGTGCTGCTCTCGGCTGATGCCACGTAGATGTCGGCCGCCGGCAGGCTGTCACGAAGCGACTCTTCAAGAATCCTCACGTTCGCCGAATCCTCCATCCATCGATAGTCGGCCGGGTCACAGCGCGGGTGCAGCGCCATCAGCACATTTGCGCCGGTTTCCGCGAGAACGCCGGCCAGAGAATGCATGTGTTCCCAGTGTTCGGCCGCGCCGGTGAGGTGATGCTCGAGCAGCGGGGGCGGACAACACAGCAGACGTTTCTTCCCAACATCCAATCCGTATGCCTGCTGGATTCCTGCGATCAGGGCCTCCTTGCCCTGCGCGGCCTCAAACAGAAAGTCGAAGCTCGTCTCGCCGGTCACCACGATTTTCTCAGCCGGAACGCCGTCGCGTATGCGCGTGTCCCGGTCTGCCGGGCCGGACACCGCAACGAAGTCCGAATGTCCGCCCCCCATGCACCAGGGATTGGGCGGGAGCATACGCATGAGGGACAACACCAACGTCTGCACGGGCGTGTACCGGAGCACTGCGCCTTGCGGCGAATCAATGACCTGGCTCGGGTGGCGTCTGCGAATCCAGCGCTTGAGCGTACGCTGCGGCGCAGCTTCCGCCTGATGCAGCGGACGACGTGCGCGCAACGCGTTCGCCGCCTTCGGAGAGATTGCGAACGGAACAACCAGGGTCATACAACCGATTTCCCCGGCCGCCTTGATCAACGGCAGTTCCGGCCCGAACACTCTGTCACAAGCCACCAGCAGCGCCACCGGCCGGTGCTCCTGCATGATGCGCAAAGCCGCTCGCCGGGCGGACGCCAGACTGCGCCATACGGCCAGCAACTCGGCCCGCCACCGAAGCAGCCCCCCCACGAGGCGGCGAAAAAACGACCTGCGCACGGCCGCAGGAGGGGGCGGTGCGGGCACAGGCCGCTCTTTGCGCCGGCCTTCTACGTCGCCGCAGAACGGGCGGTTCACGGCGTACGCCTCGACAATATTCTCGGCCGGCAAAACGGCCTGCGCGCGCGCAACCATCGAAGGCTCGATCAGCAGAAGACGTACGGTATATCGACCGTCCGCCAGAAGTGCAGTCGCCAGATCCAGCATCGACGGTAACGATTGAATATGCCGCGGCAGCAGCAGCACACGCGGCAACGCAGCATCTTCAGCTACCGTCATGTCCGACATAGGCTCTTGCGCGCACGCGCCGGAAGGATGGATGCATGGCGCCCGGCACATGCCTCAGCCGGGTTGTCCGGCAAACGAACGAACGCAGGCTGCGACGCGTTCGACCTGCGACGTCGTCATCCCCACCGAGCACGGCAGGCTCAGCGCGTTCGCGTACAATGCGTCCGCGACGGGGCAGTTCTCCGCATGGGTACGGGTATGCGCCGGACTGCGATGCATCGGCTGCCACAACGGACGTGTCTCAATACCCAACGCCCGCAGCTTCCGCATCAGCGCGCGGCTGCTTAGCCCAAAGTCCGCCTCATCCACGGTGATCGTGAACATCCAGAACACACTCTTGGCCCAGTCGGCTTCCGGCATCAAGCCCAGTCCCGGAATGCCGTGCAACTGCCGAGCATAGGCCGCTGCGATGCGCCGCTTTGCAGCCACATGCGCTTCGATCCGCTCCAACTGAGCCACTCCCATCGCCGCCTGGATGTTGGTCAGCCGCAGATTGTACCCAATCTCGTGATGGATGTACTCGATGGGGTCATCCTTCGCTTGCGTCGTCAAGTACCGGACTCGCTCGGCCCACGCATCGTTATCGGTGACAATCATGCCGCCGCCGCCGGTCGTGATGAGTTTGTTGCCGTTGAAGCTCAGGCACGCGATGTCCCCGATCCTGCCGACCTTGGCGCCCTTATACTCTGCGCCGAGACTTTCGGTGGCATCCTCTACCACGATCAGGTCGTATTCCCGCGCAAGCGCTAGAAGCGGCGCCATGTCGACGGGATGCCCGAGAATGTGCACGGGCAGCAGCGCGCGGAGACGGCGGCCGGTCGACTTGCTGCGAAGCTCGCCGCCGACAGTGTCGTACTCCGAGGCGATCAAGTCGGCTACTGCGTCGGCGTCCATCTGCCAGTGCACAGGCTCCGCGTCGACGAACACGGGCCAAGCGCCGACATATCGCACCGCGTTTGCCGGCGCGATGAAGGTGAGCGTCGACACGAGCACCTCGTGTTCGGGCGCCACGCCCGCTGCGAGCAGGGCGACGTGCAACGCTTCCGTGCCGTTTACCGCGGCGACGGCATGTTTGGCGCCCAGATAACCGGCCATCTCCCGTTCGAACCGCTCGACAAAGGGGCCGACCGAACTGACCCAGCCGGTGTCGAGACATTCCTTGACATAGCGCCACTCCCGGCCGCCCAACGCGGGCACGCACAGCGGGATCTTCTCGGCATCAGGCCGTGTTGTGTGCTCAGATGGCATACGCGTCGTGCCGATATCCCGTCTGATGCTCGTTCAGCCAATCGATTGTCCGGCGCAGTCCCTCATCGAGCCCGATCTTCGGCTCGAAGCCCAGCAGCTCGCGTGCCGCCCCAATGTCGGCCACCAGCCGTTCGACCTCGCTGCCGCGCGGACGAACGCGCGCGTCGTCGGACGACACCTGGACCGACCGGCCCGTCAGAAGCGCGATACGGTCGACCAACTCGCGAATGCTGATCTCCCGGCCGGACCCGAGATTGATGACCCGGCCGAGAGCCTTCGGAGCAAGCCCGGCCGCGACAAAACCTTCGACCGTGTCGGTCACGTAGGTGAAATCGCGGGTCGGCGCGAGATTGCCGAGCTTGACGGCCCGGCCCGCGAGACATTGCGTTATGATCGACGGAATAACGGCCCTCGCGGACTGGCGCGGGCCGAACGTGTTGAACGGGCGCACAAGCACCACAGGCAGACCGAACGACAAATGGAATGCCTCCGCCATCTTGTCGGCGCCGATCTTGCTGGCGGCGTAGGGCGATTGGCCGTGCAGCGGATGCGTCTCGTCAATGGGCACACGCTGCGCGGTGCCGTACGTCTCGCTGGTCGAGGTGTGGATCACACGTTCGACGTCCCGCTCGCGCGCGGCCTGCAGCACGTTCAAGGTTCCCTCGATGTTCGTGCGCAGATACGACAGCGGCGCGTGATACGAATACGGAATCCCGATCAGTGCGGCCAAATGAAAAACGAGTTCTGTGCCCTGCATCGCTTCGCGCACGCAGTCTCTGTCACAGATATCGCCGGCCACGACCTGAATCTGTTCACGCACGGCGGAGTGATCCAGCCAACCGCTCCGGCCGAGCGCGTTGTAGTGGACGAACGCGCGAACGCGTGCACCCAATGCCACGACCCGTTCCGTCAGATGGCTGCCGATGAAGCCGCCCGCACCCGTTACCAGCACGCTCTTGCCCTCGTAGTTCAAGTATCGAGCCTCCCTTCCTGCACGTCGTCGAGCGCCTTCTTGTATTCCTCCGGTCTGCCGATGTCCAGCCAGTAGGCGAGCACCGGGAAACTGGCCACCGGCCGGCCCTCGGCGAGCAAGCGCTGGATCAGATCCGTCATGTCGAAACGCTCCGCCGCGGGGATGTAGCGGCACACGGACGGGTCAAGCAGATAGATGCCGGCGTTGATGTAAAAACGCTGCACAGGTTTCTCCGTCAAACGCCGCACATAGACGCCGTCACCCTCGACGATCCCGTAGGGCACTTGAACGTCGTACTCGCGTACGGCCATGGTCAGGTCCGCTTTCTGCTCCCTGTGGAACGCATGCATTGCCTTGTAGTCGATCCGGGTCAGGATATCGCCGTTCACGATGAGAATCGGCTCCTCACCCGTCTCGATCAGGCCAAGCGCGCCGGCCGTGCCGAGCGGCTGCTCCTCGGTGACGTAGTCCAGCTCGACCCCGAACTTGGTGCCGTCGCCGAAGTGTTCCTTTATCTTATCCGGAAGATAGCAGGTTGCGATATTGACGCGCCGAATCCCCGCTTGTCGCAGCCGGTCCACGATCCGCTCGATGAGCGGCCGGTCGCCCATCGGCAGCATCGGCTTCGGGGTCGTCTCCGTGAGTGGACGCAGCCGCGTTCCGGAACCGCCCGCCATGATCACCGCCTGCAGCGGCAACTCTTGGTCAGGCAGCAATTCGTCCAGCGTGACCAGGCCGACCACACGGTCGGCACCGTCCAGAATCGGGACCTGGTGAACCCGCCGATCCTTCATGAGTCGCAGCAGCTCGGCCCGGCTCGTTCCGACCCGCGCGGTAACCGGCTCCGGATAGTGCGGCAATCGCGCCTTGCTCTCGAGCAACTCGCTCAGCGGCGTGTCCAACCCCTTCCGCGCCAGTATGGCGCGCCGGACATCGCCGTCGGTGACCGTCCCGATCAGACGTTGTTCCGCGTCCACGACCAGAACCACGCCCTTCGCGTTGCGGTTCAGCCGTTCAAGCGCTTCGAAAATGTTCGTGTCCGGGGCGGCAAGCAAATCGCTGTCATGCATAGGACGTTCCCCTACCCTCGCTTTGTCTTGATGTCGCCTCTGCGCAGTAGCCCGGGCAGCACGCGTGCAATGTTCCGGCTGGGCCGCCCGTGGTCGAAGGGGTTCTCCATGGCCGCGAGCCGCCGTGCAAACGCGGGGTCCGTCCGAACATAGTGGATCGCGTCCACAATCTTATCGAGATCGAACGGAACGTGCACCACGTTCGCCGCGGCAATCCGATCCCGTTGGCGTAGCCCGATGTCGACCGCCGGCTTGCGAAAAAGCGGGGTTTCGAGCAGACCGCTGCTCGAATTGCCCACAACAGCCGCGCAGGCGGCAACGGCACCAAGGTAGAGCCGGGCCCCGAGATGCTGACGGAAAAAGAACTGAGGATGCGACCCGATGCTGTCGTGAATGGCGGCGAGGATCGCGTCGCTGCCAAGATCGCCGTTCGGACCCGTGAGCAGCACATCCCGGCCGGTCTTCGCAAGCGCGTCCAGGCAGAGCCGCGCACGCTGCCCCGCCAGCCCCGCGTCGGTCGTGTCCGGGTGGAACGCAAAAAGCAGAAACTCGCCGCCCAGCCTCTGCGGACGACCTGCCGAGACCGCTGCCGAAAGTTCCGCCATATCCGCAACCTGCCCGCCCAGATGCCGCTCCACCGCGGGCGACCCGATCACGTGTATGCGCCACGGCTCTTCGTGCAGACCCAGCACGTGCTCCGCGTCCTTCTCACACGATACAAAGTGAACGTGCGCCAGCTTCGTGATCGCGTGGCGCAGCGAATCGTCCCACAAGCCGCCCGACGTTATGTGCCCACCGCCCAGGTGCACGGTGACCCAACCCCGCAAGAACGCTGCGGTCGCTGCCGCAAACGTCTCGATGCGGTCGCCATAAACAAAGACGGCGGCCGGGTCGCATTCCGCCAGAGCCTCGCTCAGCGCCGGCATGAAGGCGGCCGTCCATTCCACCACGCCGTGCGCGTCGATGAACTCGGGCGGTGCGCCGACCCGGATTACCGGGATGTCGGCTTCCGCGCCTGCCGCGCAGACTTCCGCCACGGTGTTGCCGCGGCTCTCAACCAAGTGCATCCCGCCGGCAAACAGACGGCAGGAGAAAGCCCGATCCTCGGCCAGTCCACGCACAATCGGCCAAATCAAACCGAACTCCGCACGGTTGCCCGTGAAAAAAGCCAGCCGGAGAGGATCACTCACTGCACGCCCTCCCGCAAAGCCCCGAGATCCTTGACCCCGACAAGCTGGCCCATCTCTCGCGATTCAAACCTGTAGCCGAACCCCTTGTACAACGCCAAAGCCCTGCCGTTCTCTTCGTGGACCCTCAGCCGAACTCGAGCCGCGCCACGCTGCCGAGCCGCCGTATGCAAGAAGAGCAGGAGACACTTGCCCAAGCCTTGGCCCTTGCGCGAATCGCGAATGGCGATCCCGAGCGAAGGAATATCGTATCCCTCGTCCCAACCGCGCAACATGCCGTAGCCGAGCACGGTTCGGCCTTCGACCAATACATAGTATAAGTCCTTGCCGCGGTAGCCGCCAAGTCGCGCCGCGTACGCGGGAGTCAACGGATGGGGCAAAAAGAACCTGTCGTCTCCGCTTCTCTTGATACTCGTGAAGAAGCGGGCCAGCGGCGCCTGCCACTGCCTGTCCACCAGACGGATCTCGAGCGCTCTGCTCACATTCCCTCCGCGCCGCGTTCGCGGGCCAGATCGGTCGGCTGCAGAACCGTGTCCCGCGCCAGGTCACGCGCGGCCTTGCTGCCAAGCACCTGAGCAAGGCTGGCCGGCGCGAGTCCCGTGGCCGGTCGCTTGCAGACCAGCATGTCCGCGGTGAACCGTTCCCCGGCCTTGATGTCCCTTGCGGCCACCAGGCTCTTTTGCATTCTCGACTTGTTCGACAACTCAGCCGCCATTACCCGCTTTTCCCCATCGCCAAGCGCCGACTCAACATCTCGAATGGCACGCACAAGAGCCGACAATTCCTTCGGATCGACGGATGCACGGTGATCCGGACCTCTCATCTGCTTGTCCAACGTGAAATGCTTCTCGATCAGGCATGTACCGAACGCCACCGCCCAGGGCGCAGCCCCGACCCCAGCGGTGTGATCGGAGAATCCGACAGGGCAACCGAATCTTGCGCGCATCGTCGCGATCGTGCGCAGATTCAACGCATCGAGCGGCGCCGGATAGGCCGACGCGCAGTGCAGCAGGATGATGCGACCGTCCAACCCGCCTTCCCGCAGCGTGCGCACGGCGTCGTCAACCTCGCCAAGCGACGACATGCCGGTGGACAGAATCACGGGCCGACGCTTGCTTGCCACATAGCGAAGGAACGGGCTGTTGTTCGTGTCCGTCGATCCTATCTTGAATGCGGCCACATCCATCTCGTCCAACAGATCCACGTCGGCACGCGCATAGGGCGTACACAGATAGAGCAGGCCCAATTCGTCGCATCGGTCCTTCAGGGCGGCCTGGTCGGCCGCGCGCAGTTCCAGGGCTCTGAGCATTTCGTACTGGGTCTGGCCGTCGGCGCCGGGCTCGGCCTGATACTCCGCCTTCAGGGCTTCCGGCGTGACCAGATCCGCCGCAGTGAAGCTTTGGAATTTGACCGCATCCACGCCGGATGCGTGTGCGGCCGCGACCAACTGATGGGCCAGGTTCACGTTCCCGTTGTGGTTCACGCCTGCCTCGGCAACGATCAAGCACCGACGGTTCGGGCCGAGCAAGTGGCCGCGAATCTCAACAGGCTCAATCACGTTCTCTCCTCTCGGCCAGGATCAACTGGGCCAAGTGGAAATCCCAAGCCGTGTCGATATCGAGCGACCGTTCCTCCGGCATCACGTACGCATAGCTTCGGTTCGTGTAAAAGGTGCGCTGTTCCCGCAGAACATCGTGCCGTACCAGATACAGGGCGCCGTTCGGGCGGTAGGCGGGAACCAGTGCCTGTCGCTGGCGGGACAGGTATTTCTCGGCGTCCGGCAGCAAGTGCTCGAGCCGGCCGTCATCCGCAACGCGCTTGGCCCAATACGGATGGCACTTGGCAGGACAAACGCTGACTACGCTGTGTGCGTCTTTGTCGAACGCCAGTTCAATGGCGCTATCGATGTCCGAGGCGCTCCGCAATGGCGAGGTCGGCTGCAGCAGCACCACGTATTGGGGCCGAAATCGCCGGTGCCGTTCAAGCCAGTCAAGCGCATGCAACAGCACCGGGATCAGGGCGCTGTCGTCAGCCGCGAGTTCCGCGGGGCGCAGGAACGGCACGTCGGCGCCGCACGCTCGCGCCACTTCCGCAATCTCCGAATCGTCCGTCGATACCACAATGCGCTCCAGTCCGCGGGCGCACTGCGCCGCCTCGATCGTCCATGCGATCAGGGGCCGGCCCGCCAAGCTCCGAATGTTCTTGCGCGCCAACCCCTTCGAGCCGCCGCGCGCCGGAATCAGCGCAAGTACGCTCTCGCTCATCCGAGTCGCTCCCGAAAGACACTCACCACTTCCACTCGCTCGGCACGCGCACCACGCCGGCGCTGCGGATCAGGGACATCGCGTTCCCCGCAGTGCCGGGCCCTTCGACCGAGAAATACGCCCGTCGCGACGGAAACACAATCTTCACGATCGGCGTCTTGCCCATCACGGAAACGCGCACCACATAGCGACCCGGCAGCAACGGCAGCTCGTCAAACACGCACTCCAGCACACCTTCGCCGTCCAACACCGGGGGCGCTACCTGATCGCGGAGCATGTCCGCGACGAACAGAGTCTCGCGCGGTGTGCCGACGCTCACGATGAAATGCGGATCCGGAATCGGGCGCATCGTCGCGTAATGCACCCGCACCCGGAGCCGCGAGCCCTTGCGAAAACGCGTGGTGACCGAGCCGGCACCGTCCCGAAGCTCGATCCGACGAATCTGCATCTGCTCGTGCAGGACCTCCGCCGCGTCGCCGCCGGCCGGCATGGCCGCTTCCTCGAGACGACGGTTGGTCTGCTCCTCCTGCTCCGCAAGATAGGCGCTCACAACCTCTTCGGTCGGACCCGACATCCGGACCGTGCCGGCCTCCAACCAGAGCACCCGGTCGCAAATCGTCAGGATCGCCGCCATGTTGTGCGAAATAAATATCACACCCGCACCGCTCCGGCACAAATGCATCATGCGCGCGAAACTCTTCTCCCGAAACGCGTAGTCGCCTACCGCCAGTACCTCGTCCACCAACACAACGTCCGGGGCAAGGTGCGCCGCAATCGAGAAGCCCAGCCGAACCTGCATCCCGGAACTGTAGCTCTGGACCGGCGTGTCAATGAAATCGCGAAGCTCCGCGAATTCAATGATGGCATCCAGCAGCCGGTCGACTTCCCGCGCCGATAAACCCAATACGGCCGCGTTCACATAGATGTTCTCCCGGCCCGTGAGGACCGGGTTGAAGCCCGCCCCAAGCGCAATCAGCGCACCCACACGGCCGCGTACGCGCAGCATGCCGTCGTTCGGCTTGATCAGCCCGTTCAGCATGCGCAGTAACGTCGTCTTGCCCGCGCCGTTCCGACCGATGATCCCAACGACCTCGCCGCGACGGACCTCAAAGGATACGTCGCGGATCGCCCAGAATTCGCCCGGCCGCAGGCGCTCCGCACGAACGCTGCCGCCCACGATCTCCCGGCAGATGTCCGCCACCCCGTACCGAAGCGAGCGGCCCAGATCCCGGCAGAACCGCTTCGAAACCGCCTCAACTTGCACCAGTGTCGCGCGCGCGTTCACGTTATGCACTCATCCGTTCGATCAAATGCGGCATGGCCAGCCTGTACAGCAGCCAGCCCAGGATCAGGAGAACAAACGTCGCCGCCGAAACAACCGCGAAGCCCGGAATGTCGCCCGCCTTGCCCGTCGTCAGCCAGTCCCGGGTCGTAACCAGAATCGGGCTCACAGGATTCAGCCGCGCGACCAAGGAAGCCGGCCAACTCACGGGAGGCGGATAGATAATCGGCGTTACGAAAAACCAGAGCTGCGTGACAACCGCGAGCCCAAATGTCACGTCCCGGTACAGCATGCCCACGGGAACCAGCAACAACCCAACCACCGTGCCCAACATGACCAGAACAAGAACACCCAGCGGCGCAACCAGCAACGTCGCGTGCAACGGAATCCGGAACCACGCGAAAACCCCGACAAGCAGCACAAGCCGAATCACGAAGTTCAGCAACACCTCGCCCGCGCCCGCCAAAATCAACGACTCGCGCGGAAAACTCAACTTCGCCAGCATCAACCTCGCCGTTCCCACCATCGTCAGCGGCGCACGCAGCGCGTCAAGAAATACCTGCCACAACAACGTGCCTACAAGAACGTAGGCCGGATACGGTACCTCCGTCGGACCGACACTCAAAATCCGCTGCCTGCTCAGGAATACCCACACCAACGTCGTCGCCAACGGCGGAAGAAAAACCCAAACATAACCCAGCAATGTTTGCCGGTACTTCGCCCGGACGTTGCGCACAAATAATCGCCAGGCCAACTCCCGCGAAATCGCCAGGTCCGAAAGCATACCCCTGAATAACGCGACCGGACGCCGCAAGCCGGATTCCGGATCGTTGAGAGTCTCTTTCATGTGTGCCTCGTCCTCGCCGGATGCACTCCGTGCCCGTCGATTATGCGCGCGTCCATCACCATAACCCCGCAGACGCTCGCATCACAACCCGCCAAGTAACCGCGCCAGAGGACTCCCCACCACCGCCGCCGCTACGTCGCGAACCCGCTTCGCTCGCTTCAATTGCCGGTACAAATGACGCGTCTCCGCGTCACGCTTCGACCCACCCGGACTCTCGTCAATTAGCTTCTGGACGTGGTCCAGCTCCACCGCCACCAATTCCAACTTCCGCCGGACCGCTCCCAATACCCCGTGCTGAATCGCCGTTACCACGTTGTCCGCCGTCCGGTAGTAGTGCTTCCGATCCCCCGGCTTCCGTAACCGGCGTACCAACGCCAGACTCTCCAGCTGGCGAACCGCAACACTCACCGCCGCCTTGCTCACGCCCAACGCCTCCCGTATCTGTTCCGGTGACTTCTCCGCCGAACTGAAATACAGGTACGTCAGAATCTCCCCCACCACGCGGCCCAAACCCATCTCGTCCGCTATCCGGCCCCCCGTCGCCACCAGCCGGCTGCGCGCCTCGTCCGCTATCTTGTTCCCTGATGCCTTCATGACCAATGTTCAGTATTTCCTGAACTGCCAGAATTGTGACCTAGTTTTGAACAGATGTCAAGAGGAAAGGGGATGGAGCGCGGCGCGGCGAAGCCGCAGCCAACAGAGGCTTCAAGCTCTCCGCCTGATTATTCTGCTTGAAATGATCCTGCCGATACGCTCAAGGCTGATCATTCTGCCAGAGATCATTCTGCGAGGCGCGGGATGAGCCGGAGCGCGTTATCCCGGTAGATTTTTCGGAGGACCGCGTCGGGCAGGTCGAGTCCGCAGATTTTCCAGCGCGAGCAGCCGCCGAACCTGCCGATATAGTCGGGATAGTCGAAGTGTTCGTCGTGCGTTTCGAGGAACCGGAAGTAGCAGCGATAGGCGGCTTCGGAGACGGGCATATCGAGCCCGAACAAGACGCGGTCCTGATAGCGGACAAGGAATTCCCGCGCGGAATACGGCTGTCTTCCGAGCTCGTCGATACGGGCGGAGAAATCGATTGCCGCGTTGGGACAGGCATCGAGCAAGCGTGCGACGTCGGCCAGGTCTTCGGCATGATTGGCCACATGCGGCAGGATGAAGGTGGTGTCGCGGTGCCGAGCGACCAGGCGGTTGCGTTGTTCGAGCAGCGCGTGTTTGCCGAACGGCGCATCCGCAAAGGACCAGGCGGGAAACTCCTGCAGGGTCGCGCAATGCTCGTTTTGTTCGTCGACCGGCAGGAAGAATCCGACCGGGTCGGAGACATGGATGAGCACGGGCAACCCCAACGCGCCGGCACGATCCCAGACGGGCGCGAGCCGCGGGTCGTCGACCGCGACGGTCTTTCCCCTGCAATCCGTGAATCGAAGTCCGAGCTCCTTGGTTACTTTCAGGCCGCACGCGCCCTGGTCGACGTCCTGTTCAAGCGTCTGGATGCAGCGTGCGGCAAAATCGTCGTCCTTGAGCAGCACGAAGTCGTCCCACTGTGCGAACTCGGCCATGGTAAAAGCCGCGAACCGGCCGGGATACGCCATCATGTACTGTTCCGCGAACACGGAGAACGGGCGGCGTGCGATCGTGTACGTACTGCCCTCCAACGGCAGGGTCACGTTGCCCGTCGCGTTGAGCCACAGGCTCACGCCCGCCGCGTCCATGATCCGAACCAGTTCCTCGGGCGGGATCTCGTTGAACAGGTGGTTGTGTGCATCGATCGCCGGGAACCGCGCCCGAACCGGTGTATGATCCGGCAGCCGCAACAGGCTCTTGGGCTTGTAGTCCTTCAACAGAATCTGTCTCGCGGCAGTCATTGCGAAAACGGGCAAGAAACACTCCTTTTTATGCGCGCTTTCGCGCCTGTCCCGCCGTAGCCGCCGGGCGAAGGCGGATGTCTGGCGGGAGTTCCTCTTCTCCATAGCGCTTTCACACGGCGTGCTGCGCACAATCCGACACGAACGCTTCGATCTGCTCCTGCCCATCCAGCACGCCGATTTCCACACGGATCGTCTTGGATTCGCCCGGCGCCAGGCTCGGGAGCAATTCTTCACGCCGCAGCTGGGCGCGGCTCCGGCACGGCACGTTGCTCGGCTCCATGCCGACAACGTACTCGCCGGCACCCAGCATTTTCCATTCGTTCAAATAGGGCAAACACTCTGCGTCCCACGACAGATACAAGCCGAGCCCGTCCCGCAGCCGCCGGTTGATGAGCGCGGCCCGCGCGCGACCGGTCCCGTCGGACGTGACGGTGTGCAGGAAGTTCTGCTCCTCGAAACCTGCCGCGGGTGCCGAGAACCGCAGCATGTCTTGCGCCGCCGTAGCCGAATGCTCGTTGAACGGCTCGCTTTTCGCCGCCGTCACCACGAGCTCGGCCGACTCGCCCAGCAGCGGGGCTCCGGCGTTCACATGATAGAGAATCGTGAACGGGCTCGCCGTGTACCCGAAGTTCTGCGCGACATCCTCGATGGTGAGCGAGCGGCTCCCGATCGCGGAGGTGATCGTACGCGTCAAGCGGATCTTCGCCCCGAACAACGCACACTCTTCGACCACGCCCGACAGCCGGATCACGTAGCGGTCCCCTTCCCAGCCCGACAGGTCACACACCCGGCACGCGGGCGAGGCCGCGTAGCGGCCGTGCAGGCCCAGCGTCTCCTCGCCGTCCGGGCCCGGCGCGCCGAGATAGGTGAGCCCGCAGGTCGTGAGCAGCCCGCCGAAGAACGTCCGCAGCCAGCCGGAGCCCTGCGGTTCGTAGTAGGCCGGGTGGACCTCCCCGTTCGGTGTCAGGTAGACCAGGTTCACGTCCCTGTAGCGGGCCAGCGAGATGTCCATGCCACGGTCGGGCAACACGGTGAAGCGCAGTCCGGCCCCAGTCTCCACATCCACAGCGCGAACGCCCTGGGCCCGCCCGTCGCTCAACACATAGTGCCGCGTCCCGCCAAGCTGCGCCAAATGCCCAACCCGCCGCAACATGTCCGCCCGCGTGCCACCCCAACCGCCATCCGTTCTTTCCATGCTGACATCACCTCACGATTCTCAACCACAGAGGACTCGCCGCGGCTGGGCCGCAACCAAAGAGAGATTCGCCCGCTAAACACGCTAAACGACGCGAAAAGCAAGAGAGTTTCCCGCGAATCACGCGAAGTGACGCGAATTGGGGATCGGGAAGAATCTTCCCAGAAAGACAGAACTCTGACAGGGAGTAATACGGAGGTCCAGAGACGAGGGGAAGATGATGGATGCCGCATCTCGAACACCCAATTCTAAAATGAGATTCCGTCTTCATTGCAGTTTTTCATCAAAGTCCGCAGCACTCCGGTGCGGAGGACTTTGCGGCAGCGGCGCCACATCGTTCTTTCAACAACGAAAGTCACGAAACACACGAAATTGAAAATCCCCTTTCGTGCTTTTCGTGTATTTCGTTGTTGATGCGTCTTCTGGCCGCGGCACTTGCGCCTCTTGTGCCTTTTTGCGGCAATTCCTTCCCATTTGGCCGCGGCTACGCCGCGATGTGTCTTTTTGCGGCCATCTCTCCACGTTGGTTGCGGCCCTGCCGCCCTGTGCGCGCTCACGGCAGGACCGGCTCAATGCCGGTCAGCCGGCAAAACTCGATCAGCGCGGGGTACAGATGCGCGCCGTACCCGAGACACGCGTACTCGTTGGTCCAGTTCTCGAGCAATGTATCGATATCGCCGCGCGTCGTCACAAAGCCATGCGGCCAGAACGGGATCCCGCATTCGTTTCTGCGCGCGTCCAACGAGTCCGGCGGCGGTTCGAAAACGGAGCAGCGGTCGATCACCATGGTGAACCGCCCGTCCACACGACCGAGCCGCGCGAGTACGCCCTCGCCCGCCTTGCACACCAGCTCGACCGACAACCCGCCCGCCTCGCCTTCTGTCGGGATCCCGTGCTCGGCAAATCCGGCCGGACCCAGTTTCCCGGCCAGCGACGGCGGGCACGCGCCGTCGCCGATAATCTTGATCTCGTTGTTCGTCTTGTCGATGTGCTGGAGGTCCCCGTAGTAGACCGGTTCCGAGCTCAGCAGCGTCAGCAATAGCACCGTCAGCCCGGTATTGAAATCGCCGAGCGTCGACGTGCCGCAGCCGTCCTCGAGCATCATGCTTTGCGCGAAACAGGTGGCCGCATAATCGTCGGCAAGGCCGGGAAAAGACTGGATCGTGTAGAAGTCCCAGCCGTTCTGCGCAACCAGCTTCTTCAGCGCGAGATACAACCGCATGGATCGTTCGTTCACGGGACCGGCCTGCGGCAACGCGCCGAACAAACGCTCGATGCGTGGCGCGAGCGCGTCGAGCTCCTGCGTCGAAATCTCGCCCGCGGCCCGAATGAGTTCCGTCGTGTCGCGCGAGTCGATGTCGATCCCGAACATCTTCATCCATTGCGACGGATCGGCAACCCCGCAGGTCTGGCCCATACCCCGCCCGCCAAACGTGCCGATCGTCGACATGTCGAGCCGGTTCTTGAGATGCGCGGCACGGCAGTAGGCCGCAATACCGTCGAGCTCGGCCGGGTCGTCCGCGGAGCCGTAGACAAACTTGTGCGGAATCCCGACTTCCAGCAGCGCACCGTGCAGAACCAGGCCGCCGACCGGCCGCCAGCCTTGGGAACCCGGGTGCGTCCAGACAAGAATGCCTTTGCCCGTCTTCGCAAAATCACGGATCGCCGCAATCAGGTGCGCGGCCCAGACCCAGGTACCCGAAAACAGAATCACGCAGTCCAGCCCGTCATCGTCCTTCATCTTCTTCAGCGCCGCGCGCGCCTCGTCCTTCGAAGCAATGATCACGTCGTGCTCCACGAGCGTCATGCCGCGTTCGAGGACGGCCTGTTTCGAACGCGCGATAATCGAGTCGTCGATGAACGGCCGACCCATCGGATCCGCAAGACCGTCCTTGTGTACACCGTAGACAATGAACCCTACTCTCGGCTCGATCATGGTGTCTCTCCTCCCACACAAACCTTGTCGTAAACCTTGTCGTGATCCTCGGCGATAACCTCGTCGAGGACCCCGTCGCCAGCCTCGCCCGCCGTGTTCCCATAGAACTGCCGCAACACAGGGTACAGCGCACGGTACTGCTCGAACCGTTCGGCATAGAGCGCCGCACGTTCGCAGTCCGGTGCCACGACCGGCCCTGTCCGAACCCAGCCGTCCTGCAGCGTCTCGAGCGCGGCGTTGCGGTGCGCGGCGCAGGCAAGCATGGCGACGCCCAAACAGCCTGCCTCCGGCTCGGCAACCGTGGTGATCGGCCGGTTCAGCACGTCCGCCTTTAACGCGGTCAGAACAGAACTCTTTGCCCCGCCGCCCGTCACCCGGAATTCGCGAACCGCCAGTCCCGCGCGTTCCAGAATGTCCAGGTTCAGCCGCATCTCGAGCGCGACGCCCTCGAGCAGGCCGCGCAGCAGCTCCTGCCGTGTCGTGCTCAGACGCAGCCCCAACACCGCGCCCGGCACCCGGGTATCGAAGTGCGGCGTGCCCGACGGCGTGAAATAGGGAAGAACCAGAAGCCGCGTCGGCTGGCTCGGGATGTTGCGCAGCAGCAATTCGTAGACGTCCGTGCCCGTCCGGTTCGACAGGGCCGTTTCGGCATGCCCGAACTCGTCGCGGAACCAACGCAACAGGTTCCCGCCTGTCAGACTGTACGCAACCGTCGTGTACATGCGCGGCGCAACATGACTGTAGGTGCAGAGATTACTGCGCATCAGGGCCGGGCTGAAAACCGGCGCGTCGAAGGCCGGACAGAAGCACTCCACCGTGCCCGCGCCGTACATCGCGACGCCCGGCATCGCGGCACCCGCGCCCAACGCGGCGCACGGCTGGTCGTGCCCGCCCGCAACCACCAGGACATCCGAGCCGAGCCCCAACGATCGGGCTCTCGAGCGCGCAAGCGTTCCCAGCGCCGTACCCGAAGGCACGGGCCGGGACAATCGCGCCGCGCTCAGGCCGCACGCCGCCAGAATCTCGGTGGCCCAGTCCGCTTTCCGTACGTCGAACAGCATCGTGCGGCCCGCCAGCGGCCAGCTGATCGCCGGCTCCAAACCCAGCCGATGCTGAAGGAGATCCTCGAAACAGTAGAACTTCGCCGCGCGGTCCCAAATCGCCGGCCGGGTCCGGCGCAGCCAGAGCAGTTTGTAGAGCGTGAACAGTGAATGCGGTGTGTGGCCCGTGACCGCGTAGAGCCGGTCCCGACCCAACGTCTCGGAGAATTCCTCCACCAACGGCGCCGCGCGCATGTCCGAGGAAACCATGGCATTGCCCAGAATCGCGCCGTCTACGCCGACCGGCGTGAACGCTTCGCCCTGGCTCGAAATGCCCAGCCCGCGAACCGGATCCCGCGAACAGGCCGCGGCCGCTTCCTGCATGACCGCCTCGCAACAGGCACACACTTCGTTCGAGTCCAGCTCCGCCCAGCCTTCACGCGGCGCGTGTAGCGGATACTCCCTGTACGCCCGCACCAGGCGCCGCCCGTCCTCGTCGAACACAAGCGCTTTGCAGCCCGTCGTCCCTATGTCCACGCCCATGTAGCTCATCGGTCTATCGATACCACAGGTCCAAGTACGCCTTGACGATCCGTTTCATGCGCCCAAACGCAAGACGCTCGCGGTAGTGCGTCGTGTAATACGACAAGTCGCGAGCACTGCTCACGTCCGCATGCGAGCCGAGCAAACCGCGGCTGGCCAGCGCACGCGCGGTACGCGCACCCACCACTTTCGACGCGTGCGTGATCAACTGCTCCAGTACCGCGCCGGCGCTGTCCCGTTCCAGACTCGTCCACACATTGACTTTGCACACGCCGTCCTCAAACAAACCCGCAACCTCGGCCGGCGGCAGCGACGAGCCGCCGTGAAGCACCAGCCGCGGCCCGATCTGTGCCTTGATCGCACGCGCCAGGTCCGCGCGGTACGCGCGTTCCCGGCCCCGAGCACGATGCTCGGTGCCGAGATTCGCAACAATCATGTCCGCTCCCGTACGGCGCGCGTAGGCGGCCGCCCGATCCGGCCTCGTCAGTTCGGTCCGCTCAGAACACGTCGCCTCCGTAATCTCGTCGCAAGCCCCCTCGATAACGATCCGTGCCCCCTCCTGCTCCACAAACCGTGCCGTCGCCGCCACGTTCGCCGCCATGTCCAAACCCGACGCGTCGAACATGATCGACGAAAATTGGCCCATGTCCCACCCGAGCAACTCCCGATCACGGCCCGGACTGATGTGGTCCAGGTGCAGCAGTACACGCAACTCCGAAAACGGCGAGCCCGGCCCCGCCAGAATCGCCAGGTCCGACAAAAGAAGCCGAAGCCCGACCTGCCACCGCCGCGTGTGCGTGTAGTTCAATGTCTGGGACCGTGGCCGGTAACGGTTCGTCACCGCGATGCAGATCGGAAGCGCCGGCTCGCACAGCTCATCCGCGCGCCGCTTGCCCGCCGACAGAATCGCTTCGGTCGTCATGCGGTTCTCCGTCCCAAATGCCGGTACCGGCCAGCCGCGAGACGCCGCCTCCGAAAATACGGCCAGCACCGCTTCGCGCTCCAAAATCAACGCCATGACAAACGCCTCCAAGAATGCGCCCACAAAAGGACTCTTCTTGACCCCGAATCACCCGCATTGCCCGAATACAACCACACAACACAACCCCTCTTCCCGCGGTTCGCGGGCCGAAACCTCCTCTGGTTGCGCGGCTCGCCCGTTTCGCGGCTCTCCGTGAGGCGGCCCCGCCTCATCTTGGGCTCGCCCAAAAAGAACCCCCTTCGGTCGGTCTCAGCATAGCCCGACACGTAACCCCGCAGGAATAGGCTCAGCTGCCAAAAGCATTGAGTTTTGTGCAAGAATCATGGATACTGAACACAGTGTGCAGACGGCACTGGAAATCCTGCTCAAACCGGACGTGCAGGCGGTGTTCGACAGCTTCTCCGCCTGCTTCGGGATCCGCACCCTCTTCTATACGCCCGAAGGGGAAATCCTGACGACCGGCCGCACGCGCGCGACCGATTCGCGATACTGCGACCTGCTGCAAGACCGCGTGTTCGGGGAGGCCCGATGCCTGGAGTGCGATGCACAGAAGCGTGAACAGGCGGCGCGCGAACGCCGGATGGTCTACTACCGTTGCCACGCCGGATTGTATGAAGCCGTTGTGCCGCTTTTCGCGCAGCAGCAGTTGCTGGGGTTCGTGATGATCGGCCAGTTCCGAACCGACTCCGCCCTGCCCCGGGAGGCACGGACGCTGGCGCGCGGCAAGCTACCGACCAAACAACTGGCCGCCGCCTATGCCGAGCTCCCGCTCGTGACACCGGACAGAATCGCCGACGTGCTCCGGCTGTTCGCCGTGCTCGCCGACTACATCGTCCTGCAGAACATGGTGCGACTGAAAGGCAACCTGCTGCTCGACAGAATCCTGGGGCTCATCCGAAGCCGCATCGACCGGCCCGTCTCCCTGAACGAGGCGGCCGCGCTGGTGCATCGCAGCCGCTCCACGGTCTCGCATCTGTTCAATGAGAAACTGGGCAGGAGTTTCAGGCAGGTCTGCATCCAGACGAAGCTGGACAAGGCGGAGGAGTACATGCGCACGATCCCGAACATCACCGTCGCAGAAGCCGCGCGCATGGTCGGCTACTCGGACCCGTTCCACTTCTCGAGCCTGTACAAGAAACACAGAGGCATGCCGCCTAGCGCCTACCGGCGCCAAGCCGCCACGGAGCCGTGAGGATAATCAGCCCTGAGAGTGTTGGCAGGATGATTCTGGGCAAAATGATCAGCCTTGAGCATCAGCAGGATAGTCCAGGGCAGAATGATCGGGCAAAGAACACGACAAGACGCCAAGAGCGATGAGATCTGTGTTGGTCATCCTGCAGAGAATCATTCTGCCTTTGTTTCCCCGCTGATGATCCCGCCCAAAGCCATTCTGCTTTCGTTCTTTTCGTGGCTTTCGTTGTTGAAATCTCTTTGGGCTGCCGCCGAAGGCCACGCCGTGTACTCTGCGTTGAATCGAAGAGGCCCCCGGGGCAGAGCTCAGCCCGGATGCCGGTTGAAGCCCGCACGCTCGGCGAACGGCTTCTTTTCCGGCGGCTCCACGGTCTCGGCCGGCACTCCCACGGGCAGCACGACCCGCACTTCAGCGTCCGACGGCACCCCGAGCAACTCGGCAATCCGCTCCGCACATCGGTCCCGGCGCAGCACGCCGTCAAGCCACACGCTCCCATAGCCCAGCGCGGTCACGGCCAACAACATGTTCTGCACCGCCGCCGCACAGTCCTCTACCCCGAACGAGAGCCCGTGGTAAACCGGTTCGTGCCGCGCAACACACACGATCAATGCCTTCGCGCCACGAACCACCGGCCGGTCGATGATCTCCGCGAGCTTGCCCAGCAACTCCGCGTCGTCAACAATCACGAACGTGCTCGTCTGCGCGTTGCAGCCCGACGGCGCCTTCAAACCCGCCTCTACAATGCGCTCAAGATCCTCGCGAGGAACCGCCCCGTCCGTGAACATGCCCCGATAGCTGTGCCGCCGCTCAATCGCTTCAAATAGATCCATCCGTCTCCTCCCCGGCCACAAAGCGAAGCGGCGCCGCTGAGCTCGCGCTCCCGACGCCGCTTCCAGAGCTGTTGTGTTTGCAGCGCTTACGCGCCGAAACCAATTTATTTCTTTTTCGCTTTCTTCTTCGCTGGCTTCTTCTTCTTCGCGACCTTCTTCTTCTTCGCGACCTTCTTCTTGGCCGTCTTCTTCTTCGCTACCTTCTTCTTGGCTTTCTTCTTCGCCATTTCTGCTTCACCCCCTTCTTACTCTGAGCAGGGCTCACGAGGTGATTGACATGCCGTGAGTCTAGCCAGCTCCTTCGCGAGCGAAGGTAACGAAGCCTTGCGAGTATCGCTTCCGCTTCCTCCGCAAGGCCTCACGGCACAGGTTTCGCATCGATCCGATAGAACCAATTGCGTATGCCTTGCTCATTCGCTTTCGATGTATAACACAAAAACAAGAAAGGTCAATTTCTTTTTTTGCTTTTTGAAAGTTTTTTTTGCGCCGTTCGCGCAGCCCCGACCACCGGGAATCGGCTCTGTTTCTGCGGATAAGAGCCTGTCGCCGAATGCGATGTAACGGCGTGTAGGTATGTTGTCGATGCGATGAAGGACGGGACCGGCTAGAGATAGTCGCCGTAACCGCCGTCCGTCTTGTCGCGGTCGATCGCATTGAACCGATCGCTCTTCTGGTCGGCGCGCACCCATTCGACATGGCTGTCGCAGAAGATGATGTGTCCGCCGGGCCGCATGCCACCGTGGTTGCCGCCGAGCCATTCGCCGCGCGGCGCGGTATCGTCCTGGTCGAAGTACAGGATGACGTTGGCGGGGCTCTTGGGCGTCCGTTTCGTATCGTCTTTCCAATTCAGGAAGTAGTTGTATTTGTAGAAATAGTAGCGTCTGCCGCTGCCGAGCGCATAGTAATAGCCGTCATCATCGTCGCGCTCGAACAGCATGCAGCTCGGGCAAACGAGAGCGGTCAAATCCCTGAGATAGTGGGGATAGAGCGGGTTGCGCAGCTGCTTGTCGGTCTCCTGCGGATTCGGGTTGGCGGGCCCCTGCCCGCCGGGCCCGGCGCCGTAGGCGGGGGGAAACAGGCCGGTGTGCTCGGTCTGATACAGCCCCACGGCAACGGCGGCCTGCCGCAGATTCGAGCGGCATTGCGCTCGTCTCGCGTACTCCCGGATCGCGGTGATGCTCGGCAAGAACATCGCCACCAGCCCGGCAACGACGCTGATGACGACAATCAATTCGGTAAGCGTGAAACCCGCTTTTCGCTTGTTCATGGTTGTTCGGCTCCTTTGTTCGCCGCCGCGAGGCACACACGCGGCGCGATAGCGGTTGGTCATGCGCACGGCTCCGAATACTCGACCTCCACGTTGATTGCGATTCCGCCGCGTGCATTGAATGCGCCGAGCACGCGGGCCCGGCGCGGCTTGCACGCGCGCACGATGTCGTCAAGCACGCGGTTGACGACCTCCTCGTGAAACGCACCGTGGTTGCGAAACGAAAACAGATAGAGTTTCAACGACTTGCTCTCGATGCAGCGCCGGTTCGGCACGTACTCGATCGTGAGCCGCCCGAAATCCGGCTGGCCCGTGATCGGGCACACCGAAGTGAACTCCGGACAGTCGAACCGGACCACGTAGTCGCGATCCGGATGCGTGTTGGCAAAGGTCTCGAGCTTCGCCTTCTCCGGCGCGCCCGGTACGGTGGTCCGGCTCTTCTTCAGCAGCGTGAGCCCGCGGTGTTGTCGCTTCGCCATTGTCGTCTCCCGCACCGGCGTAAAATCTGATCATAGCGCGGAACCCGTGCCCGCGTCTAGTGTCGTGTCCCGGAAATAACTTGCCACGGATCGCGCCTCTTTTCGTGCGGGACAGCGCCCGACCCGCCGACGGCTCTGAAGGTCATGCCGACCCCCTGGCCTGGGCCATCTCCAGCCGATCGGGAAAGGGGCCGGCGCGTTCGTTAGATTTTGCGGCTTTCGGTTTATACAGTGTCAGGAGGAAGTAAGATGACTCAAAGATCATGCGCACCAGAGGCTGTAGGCAAGAAAGCGGACGTTTCACCGGCCACCTTCCGGCGGCCTCGACGGCCCTCACACGTGTACGGAACAGCGTTGTTCATAGCCGTTGTCGTCCTCAACTCGGCGATCGCCGGGTCAACAAACTACGTGACGCAGCGCGTGGGAACCTGGACGGTTTCTGCGCGGCCAGGCTTTGAAGCGGCCGGGGACGAGACGCGGAATGTGCTGCATTTCATCTACCGAGTGAACGAGAAGCTGTACCACAGCAAATCCGGCGACGGCGGTGCGTCCTGGTCGAGTCCTGAGCTTGCGGCCGATCCGGGCCTGACCGCGGATGTTGCCGTCGACAGCGCAGGCACGCTGCACATGGTCTACTGCCACAAACACGGGACCAGCGCGCAGCACGGTGACGACATCTGGTACACGGCATACGCGAACGGCACGTGGAGCACACCGTATCGAATCAGCACGACAACGGGCTGGCAGACCAGCCCGCGCGTTGCGGTTGACGGCAACGACAACGTACACGTGCTCTGGTGGGGCATCGCACTCGGCCCCGAAAACCACTGGGCGAACGGCTGTCGCACGCTGTACACACGCAAGCCGGTGGGCTCGAGCAGTTTCGAGCCGATCACGCAGTGGCAGCGCAAGGGCGGTTCCGGCGGCGCCATGCACGGCATTCTCACCGTCGACCCGAACGGGGATGTGCACGCCGTCTACCGAAGCGTGCTGATTGTGCCCGATCAGGAGGGCGGGAGCTGGGTAGAGCAGAACATCGAGCGGCGCATTCGGAACAAGACCGGGGGTTGGTCAACGACCCACGACAAGTTCACGAACGTCAAGGCCGCGGATTTCGGGATCGGCGCCGCGGTCGGGCCCGACGGCGTGCTGCATCTGAGCGAGTACGACATCGCGAACCCACGAGGGGTATGTTATCGCAACAACCGCGCCTCGGCCGGCACCTTGGCCCTGATTCACAGGGAACTGGAAGACTGGGAACCCGTAACAGCGCTGCATCTCGATACGGACGGCGACATCTGGGTCTCGTCCGTGAACGACCATGCGGGGATCGATCCCGTTCAGGGGCTGCGCGCCTCCTATCTGCACTATAAGGAGGCCACAACAACGTGGGATGCGCGGGTGAACCTTTCGCCCGTCGGCTACCAGAACGTCGACGAGAAGATTCGGGACGACACCGTCCCGAGATGGGTGCCATACAAGGGAAAACTCTATCTGTTCTATGCCGAAAAGGCGCCGGGCCAGAGCTACAAGTTCTATATGCGCATCTTTGGGCAGTCCGGCAACGCGCCCTCAGCGCCGGGCAGTCTCTCAGCCACAGCCGTTTCCTCCGGCGAGGTCCAGTTGGGCTGGGCCGACAACAGCGACAACGAGGACGGCTTCAAACTCGAGCGGCGCAACAGCGGCAACGATCACTGGGCAACCATAGGTGTGGCATCGAACGTGACGAGCCACACCGACACGCCGCTGGCCGCCGCCACGAAGTTCTACTACAGGATCAAGTCGTTCAATGCATCGGGCGTGTCGGGCTACTCGGCCATCGCGAACGCAACCACGCACGGACCGGTCGCGTTCACCGCGTACAATGATCTGGCCTGGGAATCCGGACAATTGGCAGTGAACATCACAAGCTACAGCCGCGGCCAGACCGGTGCGTTGCTCGACCATGCCGACGCCCGTACGCTCGGCGCGCGGCTGGCGATCAATACAGGCGGCGGCACGCCGCAATTGGGCCAGGGCACGAATGCTGCCGCCTACACCGATGCCGACAGCGTGTTTGGCGGGATCGTGGATGCGGCCGGCCTGATCGGCTACGGACCCACCAACCTGACGCTCACGTTCAGCAGGCTCGATCCGGCGTTGCGCTACGAGATTGTGTGGTACGGCAACAGGGCCGGCGGCTATTCAGACCGGCTCAGCACCGTGACCATCGCGGACGTCGTCAGTTTCGGCAATGCGGGCACCTACGGCACCGATTTCAGTGGGCCGTCGGATGCTTCGACCTCGCTTAACACGGGCGAGAATACCGCCAACGGCCATGTCGTGCGTTATGTAGAGATCGAGCCCGGCAGCGACGGGGATATCGAGCTCACGGTCAGCGGCTACGAATACTCGAATGTGCTGATGCTGAAAGGGGTTGGGACGCAGAACGCGCCGGTCACACCGAGCGGGCTGACCGCCACGGCGGTCTCCGGCACCCGCATTGATGTGAGCTGGACCGACAACGCGAACAATGAAGACATCTACAAGGTCTATCGCAGCCCTGACGGCGCGAGCGGCTGGGTGCGAATGGCCACGCTCGAAGCGAACAGCGCCAGCTACACGGACCAGGGGCTTGCCGGGGGCACAACCTGGTACTACCGGGTCCGCGCGCAGAATTCCGGTGGCCAGTCCGCCTACACGGCGGTCGTCAGTGCGACGACGCCCGACTCCGAAGTGAGCGCCTTCACGGCCTACAACGACTTGGCTTGGGCGACAGGTCAAGGCGCCGCGAATATCACCGTGTACACGCGAGAAGAGAGCGGGCTACTCGTGGATCACGGCACAGGTGCCGTGCTGCCGGTAACACTTGCGGTCAACGGCGGCGGGAGCGGGCCCTACGCCACACAGGGCGCGGATGCGGCGGACGGCACGTCCGCGGCGGAAGTCTTCGGCGGCATCGTGGATTGCCTCGGCCTGATCAGTCACGAGACCAACGCGTTGACACTGACGATCGCGGGACTGGATCCGGCCGCCCGCTACGAGTTGGCGCTGTTCGGGAACCGTGCCACGCCCGGCTATGAGGGACGGACAACGACCATCATTCTCGAGGGCGCTGAGAGATTCGTCAATAC
>Ga0272441_10002629_pt1 | contig 36000 bp, 26 predicted proteins | sample SSMProp6N_FD_193582 | JGI IMG/M metagenome (GOLD analysis project Ga0272441, IMG submission 193582) | Marine sediment archaeal communities from Little Sippewissett salt marsh, Falmouth, MA, United States - SSM-Prop-6N | ecosystem: Environmental > Aquatic > Marine > Wetlands > Sediment ...
CTTTGAACCACCGGTAAAAGGGCTTGTTGGAATCATCCAAAACCTTGTCCCACTTCTTGTACCAGTGCACACTTTCCCCGGCTTCACCCCAGAAACCATTGGGGTCCTTGATCGATTTTTCAAAAGCCGCATCATACAAATTGGTCATGTGTCATCCTCCTTTTTGTGATAGCCTAAAACATTATCGTTTTTATGAGATAGATCGCTTTGCGGATCGACTTGTCAGCGTCAGCCTGTCGGCCTGAGGGTACCCACGCCTTCGGCCGGGGTGGCGTATCGACACTCAGACACCCCTGTCGTCAACTTGATGGATGCTTTATAAGTCCCCCTTTGAAAAGGGGGATTGAGGGGGATTTTCAACCGACGAAAAAGAAATCCCCCCTGGAACCCCCCTTTTCAAAGGGGGGATTTTAGACCCTCAGTCAAAAAAATCGCGTCAGACGCCACAATACATCACACCCTATAAAACGGGCGGCCTGCCGACAGGATCATCACTTCATTTCTTCATCGTTGAGTCACAGAACTTTGTTTCGGCCGGCTTATAAATGGGACTATAAAACCGGATTATAAAACAGGACCGTAACATCAGTTTTTCGTAACAGATTTTTAATGGCCTCTCAAGGGGCTATGACGGCGTGTTGCGGATAAAGTGAAACTCGCCTATGCGCCGAATTTATTGGGTTCGGTTACGAACCGGAGCCGGTTGCCAGACTGGATCGGTCCCTTTTTTGCCGCAGCGCATCCGGCCGGAAGAACGGACATTCTTCCGGCCGGATATTTTTATGTTGGGACAAGGCTCAGGGATCTAGCCCCAGAGGCCCCATCCGAAGGATGCGGTGAAAAGGATGCAGAAGGCAACGATGCCGATCATCCACAGGTCTTCTTGTTTCATGGTTATATCTCCTCTGCTGATGGTTATCGTTTAGGCTTCCTTGATCACGATGTTGGTCTCGACTTCGGCGCGCTGGATCTGCACCTCGGAGGTCGTCGCCATCTGGGCCTTGAAGCACAGAGCCCACATCATGATAATGCCAAGGATCCAAAAGAAGATCTGCCAGGACCACAGGGGCGGGAACCCGGCAAACGAGAAGGCGTTGTTGCCCAGGATACAGGCCGGACCGATGGCGAAAAAATACCAGATCGGTACGACAATCTTCATGGCGTTGCGCCATTTGCGGCCGGATTCCGAGGGCGCGTCGATGTCGTCAAGGAAGGCGCGCACCTCGTTCTGGCGCTTGATCGTCTCTTCGTTGTCCTTGATGCCGAGACCGCGGCAGAGATAGGCCACCAGCAGACCTATACCGGTCCCCCAGCCGGCGCAGTGGAACGAGAGCGGGTACTTCCAGACATAATAGGTCAGAAAAACAGCGACCATGCCGGAGAGAACTCCCAGGGAAGCGCCGACACTCGGGAAGCGGAAGCCCCAGTGGACCCCCAAGAGATAGACGTACATCACGAACCCGAAGGCAGTGGCCAGGGCCCCTAAAATAACCAGGGCGGCCTTGGAGGTCAGCCCGACCCACAAAGCGGCGACGGTTACGAAGGTCGCCAGAATGCGGTTGACCCAGATCTGCTCCGCGTGGCCGGCCTGCTGCTTGCGGATGTAGCGCCAGTAGACGTCGCGCAGCAGGATGGTGCCGCCGGTGCCGATATACGGCGCGGCCGTGGAATGGATCGCCGCGATGGCCCCCAGGAAGACGACGCCGAGCACGAAGGGCGGCAGGTAGGTCTTCATCAGGATCGGCACCACGTCGGAGTCTTTCGTAAATTCCAGAACCCCTTGCAGTTGGAGAATCTTGGAACCCATACCCTGAAAGGCGGTGAAGTAGAACAGGGCGAAGCCGACCACGAAGGTCGACATGAAGGTCTGCTGCCAGGCCAGGGGCTTCGGGGACTTGATGCCGAAGTTCCAGAGCGTGAAGGCCGGCGAGGACTGGATCCCCATCAGGGCGAACATGTAGGACAAGATCATGACCGCGGTCCAGATGGTCTCCTTGTTGGCCTTGGCATAGGCAACGGTTTGCATGGTCGGGTAGATGACCGCCGGAACCTCCAGCAGTCGGTGTTTGACATCGGGTGGCATCTCCATGAGATTCGTGGTAAACGCCGCCCAGCCGCCGATGGCATCCGAGGTGATAACGTAGTAGCCGAGCAGGATGATGCCGCCCACCAGCAGGATGAACTGGAGCACACCGACCCAGGTGCTGGCCTTCAGACCGCCGGAGCAGACGTAGAACCAGACGATGAAGGCCATGAAGATGGCGCCGAAAGTCACCGGCACGCCGGCCACCCAGTGGAAAAGCGCGGCCGAGGCCATCAGCTGAACCGCGGAATAGAACATGGAGTAGAGAAACGCCGTGAAGACCGTGAGCCAGCGGGCGGCCTCCGAGTTGAAGTAATAGGCGAACATGTCGCCCGGGGTGATGAACCCGTAGCGTTTGCCCAGCAGCCAGTTCCGCTTGGCGAAGAATGCGCCGGTGATCGGAATGGTGAGAACGTAGAATGAGGCAAACGCGTAGGCCAGACCGTCACGCCAGATAAGGCCGGGGTGACCGATGAAGGTCCATCCGGAAAACGAGGCTGCCGTCGCCGCCATCAAGAACGCGATGAAGGGGATGGAACGGCCCGCGATCGCATACCCGGCGGAGGTTTTTTCGGAGAAGTACCCCTTTAACCCCCAGTAAAAGCAGTAGATGATGTAAATGCCGAGCATTATGTAAACCCAAGTGGTTCCGCTCATTTTTTCCTCCTGTACAATCGTCGCTGCAATTGATTGTCAAATTGTAATGTGGATTTGTCGAAGCGTTGCAACCGTCACTTGTTCGGTACCACCCCCCTTCGTTAATCCATTGAATCCGGTTCGACGTCCGCCGGTGGCTGAAGCCCGTTCTTCAGTGACACCGGATTTTCCTTGTGCGGGCGTCTGAATCAGAAAGACCTTTTTTCAATTCGGTTTAACTCCGTCGCCGGAGCAGTTGGTTTGACGGATCCGGGCGGCGGATTCCCGCCACCCGGATCAAAGCACTCCAATGGCGATGATCAACCCTGAACCATCTTCTTGATGGCGGCAACAATTTCAGGGTTCGCAAGGGTGGTGACATCACCCTCGTCCTGCTTGTTGGAGATCGAGCCGAGCACCCGCCGCATGATCTTGCCGGAGCGGGTCTTGGGCATGTCGGAGACGATCCAGACGTGCCGCGGTTTGGCGATTTTGCCGATCTCGGTGGATATGGTGTCGGAGATCTTCTTTGCCAGTTCCGGGCTGGCCTTGAACCCGGGCTTGAGGGCAATGTACATATCCGGCTCTTTGCCCTTGATTTCGTGGGCCACCGGTACTACCGCGGCTTCGGCCACTTCTTCACAAACCAGGGCGGCCGATTCGATCTCTTTGGTCCCCAGGCGGTGGCCCGACACGTTGATGACGTCGTCGATGCGGCCCAGGATGCGCACATAACCGTCTTCGGCCACAACGGCGGCATCGCCGGTCATGTACGGCCAATCCTGCCACTTCTTGCTCTTGGGATCCTTGCAATAGCGGGCGAAGTAGGTTTCGACGAACCGGTCGCGGTCGCCCCAGATGGTCTGGAACATGCCCGGCCAGGGGTTCTGGATGCAGATGTTGCCGGCCTTGCCCGAGCCCGTCGGCACCTCGACCCCCTCGTCGTCGTAGACGATCGGGTGGATGCCGGGCATACCCGGACCGGCGCTGCCCGGTTTCATCGGAAGGATACCCGGCAGGGTGCTGCAGAGGAAGCCGCCGGTTTCGGTCTGCCACCAGGTGTCCACGATGGCGGCCTTGCCCTGACCGACGACGTTGTAATACCACTTCCACACTTCGGGCTCGATGGGTTCGCCCACGGTGGTCATGTGTTTAAACTCATAATTGTACTTGGCGGGTTCATCGGGTCCGATTTTTCGCAGGGCGCGGATGGCCGTCGGCGCGGTGTGGAAGATGTTGACGTCGAGATCCTGGGCGATGCGCCAGGCGCGTCCGGCATCCGGATAGGTGGGAACGCCTTCGTAAATCACCGACGATGCGGCGATGGCCAACGGGCCGTAGACGATGTAAGAGTGGCCGGTGATCCAGCCGATGTCGGCCATGCACCAGTAAACATCGGTCGGATGGATGTCCTGCACGTATTTGGAGGTGCCGGCGGTATAGGCCAGGAATCCGCCGGTGCCATGCTGGCAGCCCTTGGGTTTTCCGGTGGTGCCGCTGGTGTACATCAAAAACAGCGGGTCCTCGGCATTCATTTTTTCGGGTTCGACCCGGGCGCCGTAGTAGTCCTTGAGCACCTCGTTGACAAAATAATCCCGGCCGTCGACCATCGCTGTCGGGCTGGAGGCCTTGCCGGTGTAACGCTGCCATACGAGGACCTTGTCGACCTTCTGTCCGTCTTTTCCCGCCAGATCGACGGCAATATCCGCATTTTGCTTGTGGTCGAGCAGGGTCCCGCTGCGGTAATAGGCATCGGCGGTGATCAATACCCGGCTGCCGGAGTCGACGATGCGGTCGGCACAGGCACGGCCGCTGAACCCACCGAACACCTGGCTGTGAATGACCCCGAGGCGGGCACAGGCCAGCATGGTAATCGGCAGTTCCGGTATCATCGGCATGTGGAGGGTCACCCGGTCGCCCCGTTTGAGACCGGCGAAATCCCTCAGAAGCGCCGCGAATTCGTTTACGCGGACATACAATTCCTGATACGTGATGTGCTGGTAGCCCTCTTCGATCGGTTCCGGAACGAAATGAATCGCCGTCTTGTTCTTGTATTCGGCCAGATGACGGTCGACGCAGTTATAGCTGGCATTGATCTTTCCGCCTTTGAACCACTTGAAGCAGGGTGCATCGCTGGTATCCAGGATCTCGTCCCAGTATTCGTACCAGGTCAGCAGGTCGGCGTATTCCTTGTAGCAGTTCGGGAAATTATCCAGGCTGAAACGGTCATAGATTTTTTCATCGGTCATATTGGCCTGGGCGATGAATTTCGTTGTGGGATAATAGAGTCCTTCTTCCTGCCAGTGAACGGCAATCTGAGCTTCTGAAGTTTCGACGATTTCTTTCTCTGCCATAGATCACACTCCTTAGAGCTTGTGGTTGCAATGTTGACGGACGATCATCCGACGGTTTACCTCACACACCAAACTTCTTGATCACCTACCTCCTTTCCTCCGTTTGTTTGTGATAAATTTCCCCACCGATGGACTTGCCTTAACTGCTCTGCAAAGGGGTCCCGATCGTCTCGGATCCTGTTGATCCCGGCAGGGCGTTTGCCCCTCAGCGCAGCCTCCTTTCATTTTTTTTAGATTGGCGGGCCGGCAGCATCAGTTTTTCCTTTTGCTGGATTTGTCGGTCATAACCGTTTTGGTGATACCCTGGCGGAAGATGTCAAATGCCGCCTCGAGCGTCGGCTTCAGGTAATCCTTGTCCTGGTTGATGATCCGTTTGCTTTCCTCCCAAAGGACGATGCCTGAAAACATCGCCCACAGAATGTCGGCCAGAGCGACCGGGTGTTGGTCGATAAATGCCCCCTTGCGAATACCCTCTTCGAAAATCTCGGCCATCGTGCCCAGTGAGCTCCGGGAAAGCTGCTTGATTTCCTCCATCAGCTTCGGGGACAGGCTCTTGAGGGTTTCGCTGGACTGGAGGTGGAACATGTTGATTAAAATGAGCGGATCGAATTCATACACGTCATAAAGTGCCTGCTTCAGCGAGGAGATACGATCGTCGTGGTCGCTGTAGGATTCGTTTTTGACGTGTTCGAGGCGGATGTTGAGGTGCTTGAGAATGCGCAAAGAAAGCGATGCGTAAAGTTCGTCCTTGTTCTTGAAATAGATGTAGATGGTCCCGGGGCTGAGCTCCGCCTCTTTGGCGATGTCCTCCATGGTGGCCTTGTTGAAGCCTTTGGCGGAAAAAACCCTTTTGGCGGCCACGATGATCTGCTGACGCCGTCTTTCGCGTTCCCGTTCTTTCCGTTCTTGGATGCCCATTATTTTTATGAATCCAATTTAGTCGTTACAGGTGTTTATAAACGATAGGTTTTATTTGTCAAGAAAAAATTGATCAGAATCTTGATTTTTATGCTGTTTTTTTAGTCCAGTTCATATATTAAATAATCATATAAATTCAGAATCTTATGAGAGACCGATCTTCCGGTTGCCAATGCTGCGGCACCAAGATCTGTCTATTCAATGAAATTTTTTAGTCCGATTCTGGAAATGAATTAAAAAAATAACGCAAAATTGGTCTTGCCAGACAGGAGTCGAATGCATTATGAAAGGACGGCCGTAAAACGTCGGATATCGGGTGAAGACGGGTTTGCGGCCTTTTTCTAAAACGCCGCCGGCAAGCCCGGCCGCCGGGGATCCGGCCGCGGACAACATCATCTTCACAACTGCAGGAAGATTAAATGTTTAATACAGCCATAAAGTACGGGACATATCCGAGGAATGTGAAGAGAGGTATCGCCTGCCTGACGCTGGGATGGATCGTGCACCTCGCATTTTATTTCAAATTTTTTACCGGCGAGGTTTTGGTCCGTAACGACTACCTGATGTTGGTGATCGGAATCGCGATTTGCTATTTTGTGGCCAGCATCAACACCTGGGCCCGGGCGCTGAGCTTTTTTTTCAACATCGGCATCCTTGTCATCTACCTGGCGCTGCTGGTATTCCAAAAGGCCGATTTTGAGCTTCAGGTGCTGACGATTGCGGTGATTGTTCTTTTTGCTCTGGCCACCTATTATTTACTGCGCAAAGACACCGCCGAGTTTTTCAGGAGTTTCAATGCCGATAAGACGCAAGGCATTGAAAAAAAGACATAAATCGGTTCCTTCAAACAGCGTCGATCGACAAAACGTCCACCCATAACGAAAACAAGAGAGCTGACACGACCATGCCCCTGCCTTCAAAAGAGATCCATTGCCAATGCGGCCACGTCATGACGCTGCAATCGAAAAAACTGAGATGTATCAAGTGCGGGAAGTTTGTGTTTTACGACGAGAAGGAAAAAAAACGACACACCACCAACCAGTTCTACGCCGTCGCCATGCTGGCCCTGGCCATCGGGATCATCACCTATCTCTTCGTCGAAATGATCGTCGAACCGCTTTTTGGGTAAGCGGCGCGGCAAGAAATAACTGTTTTTATTTTTCAAAAAAGGCTTTTAACGTTTGGCTGCGGAGCAGGTTTTCGATCTGCAGGCGTCTGTCGCGGAGTTGCTCGAGCCGGTCGAAGGTAATCGCAAGGGTGTAAGTGGTGCCCTCGAAATTGCCGGGTGGGACCAATTGCACGCCAGGGCCGAGATTTAATTGTCGAACCAGATCCTGGAAACCCGCCGTCGCGGCACTCATCGCCGGATAGCGGCGTCGCCGCAGCAAGGACCGAAGCTGCCCGGCCTTTTGTGACCGTTCGAGATCCGGTGCCGACAGGAGGTTCCGGAGAGCGGGGTCGGTCAAGAGTTCGGACACCGTCATCTCTTCGCGCCGGGCGATTTCGGTCAGCAGGGACAGCAGTTCGCGCTGCCGGTTCAATCCCAACTTGAGATCGGCGAAAAGGCGCCCCAGAGATTCGGCCGTCGCGCTGTCGAGCCGCTTCAGTTCGAGCGCCATGCTCAGAGCCAACTCGCCTGCCGCCAGGCGGTTCTGGATCCCGACCGGCAGCGTCGTCAGCGACATGATCTTTCGCATCAGAGACGGATTGTCGGGCAGCGCCAGCACGGCCGCCTGACGGCTCAGTTGCATCTCATCCGCGGCAACTCCGGCAAGCAGGTTGAGTGCGCGCGCGGTTTCGATCAGATTGAGCGGCCGTTGCAACGAATTGTCGGCGATGGCCAGTCGGACGCAGGTGGAATTGTCGATATCTGTCGGCAGCACCCGCGCCCGGATGTCGTATCGTCCGAGAAGACGGCAGGCGTCGATACGGCGGAATCCGGCCACGATTTGATATCCGCCGGCCTTCTGGCGTACAATAGGCAGATCGAGCACACCAAGAACGGTGATCGAGTTCTTCAGTTTGTCGATCGCATAAGATGTGGTGATGCGGTAAACCGAGTCCTCGAGTTGGAGGCTTTTTAGTGCCAGAGACTGCTCGTTAAAACGCATGCCGAACGCCGGTTAGTTGTTCAAGGGCTTCCAGGTATTTTCTGCGGGTATCCCGGACGACCGATTCCGGTAAAGCGGGCGCCGGCGGCTGTTTGTCCCAGCTGATCGACACCAGGTAGTCGCGCAGGTACTGCTTGTCGTAGCTTTTCTGCGCGCCGCCGGGAGCGTAAGTGGCGCGCGGCCAGAAGCGCGAGGAATCCGGTGTCAGGACCTCGTCGATGAGGACGAGGTCATCCCCGCAGTAACCGAACTCGAATTTGGTATCCGCGATGATGATCCCTTTTTGTTCGGCTAGAGCCGCCCCCCGACGGTAAATGTCGAGGCTCAATCCCTTCACCTTTGCGGCCGCTTCGGCACCGATTCTGCGAACCACTTCGTCGTAGTCGATGTTGATGTCGTGCTGCCCGATCTCCTCTTTGGTGGACGGCGTGAAAATCGGTTGCGGAAGTTTGTCCGATTCCTTGAGACCGTCGGGCAGGCGGATGCCGCAGATGGTACCGTTTTTCCGGTACGACGCCCATCCCGAGCCTGAAATATAGCCGCGCACGACACATTCGATCGGCAGAGGCCGGGCCTTTTTCACCAGCATGCTTCTGTCCTGCAGCTCGCCTTCATACGGCCGGCAGGCCTCCGGATAATCCGCTACCATGCCGCTCACGACGTGATTGCCGACCAGGGATTCCATTTCCCGAAACCAGAAGAGAGACAGGCGGTTGAGAATCTTGCCCTTGTCGGGAATCGGATTGGGCATCACCACGTCAAAAGCCGAGATGCGATCGGTGGCGATCATCAGGAGATGGTCCCCGAGGTCATAAACGTCGCGCACCTTTCCTCTTTTCAACAGGTCAAGGCCCGGAAAATTAGTTTCAACGACCGGTGTTCCCATATGGGTACCTGCCTTTCGTTTATTCGATTTTGGAGTTTGACATTTCCGGATACCTCACAATACCCGGGATAGTATCTCTAACGATTACCTTTCTGTTGGGTATAGTATCGTTAATTTTCACACAAGGCTAATGAGGTAAGAACAAGCCGGATAACCGCGATTTACACGGCCGACCCGCGCTGCTGACGGAAGGCCTTGATGAATTTTTTTAATATCTCGCGGGCGGCCTCATCCGGTTCGAGCAGCTCGATGCCGAGTTCATATTTTCCGTGCTTATTTTTCCCGGCGTGCACCACGTGGCCTTTGATATCGACGACATCGTCTTCAAGCCCGACGGACAACATCAGATGGCGGCCGATCTCGACCGGCAGGTGGGTTTCGAGGCGAATGCCGGCTTCGGAAACATCCAGGGTCCGGCCCATGGTCTGGCGGTCGGCGTCGCCCTCGCCGTCGACCAGCACGTAGGACAGGTTCAGAGAATTGATTCGGATAAATTTTCTTTTGTCGTTGGTTGTCATTTTTGCACTCTTCCGATCGGCCGGTTACTGCACCTTTGACGTCTTTGCGAGATGCAGGTTTTTATGGTTTTCACAGGCAATCATGGTGGTGACCGAAATGCATGTTGCCAGGTTCTCGATAATGTGGCGAAACGAGTTGGGCAGGCCTTCGTACTCCGCCACCAAGTCGGATACGTCCAGCGGCGATATTTTGAGGTCGGCAGATGCGAAAACCGATGCGGCATGGGGTTCGTGGCCCATTTTGAGAAAGGGTATGTGGCCGAAGAAATCGCCCTTCGAGAGTTCGATCAACGGCACTAGGCCCTCTTCGGTTTTGCGCCCGATCGCCGCCTTGCCTCTGGTGATGGTGAAGACCCGCTGTTCGTTCTGGCCCTGCTCGATCACCGGTCGCTTGTCGCGCAGAAAGCGATCGGCCTTGTCCTTTTCGGCATAAATCCGGGCCAAGTTGTCGGTGACCTGATTCAGGCGTTTGTCGAGACTCTTGACGACCTCGCGCAGTTCCTGGCTCATGGCGGCGTACTCGTTGGCCAGCAGGTGGGAATCGAGCATCCCCAGTTGAACGCGGCTCATCGCTTTGGCCGTTGTCCTGCGGACGCTGCTTTCCGTTAAAAAAGATGAGATACTGCCGACATAGGCGCCGTCACTGAGGCGCAGGATCTTCAGGGATCCCGCATCCGTCTGCTTGGATATCTCCACGATCCCTTCCAGCACGACCCACATCCAGTTCCCGTAGTTGCCCTCGATGACGATTTCGTCACCTTCGTAGAACTCTTCTTCGTCCACCACGTACATGTAGTCGACAAACGGTCCCTTGATCAACGGCAGGGCTCTGTCGCCGCTTGCACCGCCGGAATCTTCTTTGTAGGAGACCGGACCGAGTACAGGGATCTTGCCGTCATCCACCATGCGCGAACCATCAAGGATGAGTTCCATGCGGTTCTTGTTGATGACGTTTTCGTGTTCGACCGGCTCCTGACTGAAGGAAAACTCGCCTTCCGTCCAGCCGAACAACGAAAAAAGGGCTTCCAGGCCGGTAAGATCGCCGTTTACGGCGTCGACCGGGTCTCCCTTAGCCATGTAAATCATACCGGGCGACGGTGCATACTTGCTCATGATGCGGAGCACGCCGGTTCCGCCGTTGTTACCAATGATCTGCACAATCTCGCCCAGACTGAGAAAACCCAGGCTTCCTGAGAATGCAAGGCCGTTGCTCATGGGTCCGAATCAATCGTTCCAGCTCAATTCCTTCTTCAAGGAAAGCAGCGTCAATTTGAGGCAGTTTTGCAGGGTCTTGCCGACCCCTTCCCCTTTGATGGCACTGGCTTGAAACGTGGGAACTTTCAGCTGGCGGTTCAGTTCATGCTCCATCTGCTCGATCGGCATTAAAGGTATCCCCTCTCTGGCGAGATCTCTTTTATTGAACTGCATGACCAGTGGTACCTTGAGGATATTCAACCCGTAGTCTTTCAGGTTCTGGTGAAGGTCCTTGAGGGACAGCATGTTCTTCTCGCGCCGGACTTCCAGTGAGTCCGCCACGAAAACCAGTCCGTCGACGCCCCTGAGAACAAGTTTTCGCGTCGAGGTATACTGCACCTGCCCCGGCACGGTGTAGAGGTGAACGCGCACGTCGCAGCCTCGCAACTTTCCGAGTTCCATGGGCAGAAAGTCGAAAAAGAGCGTCCGGTCACCGTCGGTGTTGATCGAAACCATTTCGCCCGACACTTGTTTTTTGTAGGCCTTGAAGATGTAATCGAGATTCGTGGTCTTGCCACAACGCCCCGGTCCGTAATAAACGATTTTGCACTCGATTTCCCGCTTCTTTAAATTGACGATGGCCATTGACGAGACTCCAGGCATGTTCGGAAGTGGTGATTGATTTAAACCTTATAATCATAGCCTGTTTTGAGGGTTTGTGTCAATATAGAGAAGGATATAAATATGTTGACATTAAATATGATTATGCTAACAAACTTAGATACATGCCATCAACCAATCTCTTTATCCCTTTTAATGAACCTTCCGGTTTGCAACCCTAAACTTTTTGAAAGGAGTGCGTCATGGACAAGAAAGTGACCGTCGTCGGCGCGGGCAACGTCGGTGCCACAGCCGCCCAGCGGTTGGCTGAAAAAGAGCTGTGCGATGTGGTGTTGGTGGACATCATCGAGGGCGTTCCTCAGGGCAAGTCTCTGGATCTGACAGAGGCCGCTCCCATCGAAAAACACGACGCCCACCTGACCGGCGCCAACACTTACGACGCCACGGCGGGCTCGAATATCATCATCATTACCGCAGGCATTCCGCGCAAACCGGGAATGAGCCGCGACGATTTGCTCGGCACCAACGCCGGCATCATGAAAAAGGTGACGGAACAAATTGCCAAGCTGTCGCCGGATGCGGTTATTATCATTGTCAGCAATCCGCTGGATGCGATGTGCCACGTTGCCTTCGAGGCCAGCGGCTTTCCGAAAGAGCGCGTCCTGGGCATGGCCGGCGTGCTCGACTCGGCGCGCTTCCGTGCCTTCATTGCCATGGAACTCAATGTTTCGGTTGAAAACACCCACGCCTTTGTGTTGGGCGGACACGGCGACACCATGGTTCCGCTGCCGCGCTATTCAACCGTGGCCGGCATTCCCATCACCGAACTGCTGCCGCAGGACCGCATCGACGCCATTGTGGAGCGCACCCGAACCGGCGGAGCCGAAATCGTCAGTCTTCTCAAAACCGGCAGCGCTTATTACGCGCCGGCTTCGGCAGCCGTGGAAATGGCGGAGTCGATTCTGAAGGACAAAAAGAAAATTCTGCCCTGTGCGGTGTTGCTGAAGGGCGAATACGGCATCGAAGACCTTTTTATCGGAGTTCCGGTTAAACTGGGGGCCGCTGGAATCGAAGAGGTTATTCAGATCAAATTGACCGAGGACGAACAGGCCGCGCTGAACCGTTCGGCCGCTGCAGTCCAGGAGTTGAAAGAAGCGCTGAAGCAATTGACCTATTGAATTAATACGAAAAAAGTAGGCGCCTCCACCCGGATGAGCGGCTGCGCGTCGCGACTGAAACTCGCCGCCAACAGGCTCTAAGACCGGACCAGGCCCGTCTTAAGCGGGTTCTGAGTTTCAAGTTTCGAGTTCCAAGTTTCTATCCGGATGCAGGTGCTCCCTTATTTTTTGTGCCAGTTGCCGGTGAATGCCCTTTACGCAGCAGAGGTCTTCGACCGATGCCTCCCGAATCAGGCGGACGCTCTTGAAATGCTTCAGGAGGGCTCTTTTCCTGGCCTTCCCTACTCCCGGAATGACATCCAAAACCGAACTCAGGGCCAGCTTGCCGCGCTGCTTGCGATGGTAGGCGACGGCAAAGCGGTGGGCCTCGTCGCGGATGCGCTGGAGGAAAAGCAGCAGGTCGGCCTCGCGCCCGAAGTTGACCGGATTAGCGCGAGCGGGTTTGAAGATCTTGTCCGCTGTCTCGCCGCGCTGGGCATCTTTCTTGGCGATGCCGATCAAATCGAAACGGCCTTTGAGCCCAAGGTCGGCGACCACCGCCAGAGCAATGTTCAGCTGCCCCTTGCCGCCGTCGACGATCAGCAGGTCGGGCGGCGGTACGGTTGCGTCGCGCTCCAACCGCCGTCGGAGCACCTCGTTCATGGTGGCGTAGTCATCGGGGCCGCTGACGTCACGAATTCGGTACCGTCGATAGGCGTTTTTGTCCGGTTCACCGTCTATGAAGACCACCATGCTCGACACCGCTGCGCTACCCCCTAAATTCGAGTTGTCGTAGCACTCGATCCGGGTGGGCAGGCGATCGAGTTGCAGGCGCTTCTGCAAACGCTGGAGCAGATCGCCGCGATCGGTTTCGCGCGCCAGGTGCTCCTCGAGTTCTTTGGCGGCATTCTGAACGGCCATGGCGAGCAGCCGGGCTTTTTCGCCGCGGCGCGGGCGGCGAAGGACGACGCGCGTTCCCTTTACCGCCTGCAACCACTCCTCAAGCAAAGTGGTCTCCTCCGGAAAGACCGGTATCAGGATCTCATTGGGAATGAACTGGGCCGTCTCGTAGTATTGCCGGATAAAAGCCGAGATCAGCTCCGGGTCGTCGACAATGGGGGCGGTGAAATTGAAGGTGCGGCTCCCCAGAAGAAACCCGCCGCGCACGAAGAGGAGCGTCACCAGCGAGAGCTCCGCACTGCGGGCGCAGGCAATCACATCCCGGTCCTTGACATCGGTCGATACGGCGACCTGCTTCTCAACCGTGCGCTCGAGGGCAAACATCTTGTCCCGCAGACGGGCAGCCTTTTCGAAATCCTGCCGCTCGGCCGCCGCGACCATCTCGGCTTTAATCTTGCGGATTAAATCCGGGGTCCGGCCCTTCAGAAACAAAACGACCTCCCGGACCATTTCCGTGTATTCTTCCCGTTTAACATCACGACAGCAGGGCGCCAGGCATCCCTGCATCTGGCAGTGCAGGCAGGGACGGGTCCGGATCGTGAATTCCCGGTTGGTACACTTGCGGAGTTTAAAGGTTTTGTTGATGATCTTGAGCGTCTGGCGCACCGCGTGGGCCGAGGCATAGGGTCCGAAATAGAGGGCACCGTCCTTTTTGGGTTTACGGACGATCGACAGGCGCGGATACGGGTGGGTCACATCGAGCCGCAGCGATGGATATCGCTTGTCGTCCTTGAGAATGACGTTGTATCGCGGCCGGTGACGCTTGATGAGATTGGACTCGAGTATCAGGGCCTCTTTTTCTGAGGCCGTGACGATGGTTTCGATGTCCGCAATTTTCTTGATCAGAACAGCGGTTTTGATATCCGGTTTTCCGGAGCCTGAAAAATAAGATGACAACCGCTTGCGCAGACTGCGGGCCTTGCCGACGTAGATGACCGCGCCGGCGGCATCCCGCATCAGGTAGACTCCCGGTTCGCCCGGAAGGTGCGGCAGCATGCCGCGCAGGTCGTCCAGGGATTGCCGGCCCGGGGTGTCGTCAAGGGTTTCCGGCGCCGGCGAGTCGCCGACGGGCTCGGTCCGGACTTTGGTTCGGTCTCGGGAGGCGCGGTGCATCTTCAGCTCTCGAAGACGGCCAGTTTCTGCAGGGACCGGATCCGGTCGCGCAACTCGGCCGCTCTCTCGAATTCCAGGGCCTTGGCGGCTGTCCTCATTTCTTGTTCCAATTCCCGAACGGCTTTGTCGATGTCGTCCAGCGAGTCATACGCATCCACCGTTTCGGCGACGTGAGCGGGTGCCGGCCGGTTTTCGGTAGTATCGGTTTGGTAGGTGAAGGCCGCCGCGATATCCTTAACAATCGAGGCCGGCGTGATGCCATGCTTGCGGTTGTAAGCCTGCTGGATTCGCCGCCGCCGCTTGGTTTCACCGATGGCGGCCTGCATCGAGGGGGTGACCCGGTCCGCATACAGGATGACCCGACCGTTCACGTTACGGGCCGCACGGCCGAAGGTCTGAATCAGGGAGCGCGTGGAGCGGAGAAAGCCCTCTTTGTCGGCATCGAGAATGGCGACCAGCGCCACTTCGGGAATATCGAGGCCTTCGCGCAGCAGGTTGATGCCGATCAGCACCTCGAAAACCCCCAGCCTCAGGTCCCGGATGATGTCCATGCGTTCGAGGGTCGTGATGTCGGAATGGAGATAGCGCACCGGCAAACCCAGGTCGGTGTAATACTCGGTGAGATCTTCGGACATGCGTTTGGTCAAGGTGGTTACCAGGGTGCGGAAACCGAGTTTGCGGCAGCGGCGGATTTCTTCCAGCAGGTCATCCACCTGATTGACGGCGCTGCGGATTTCGATCGGTGGATCGACCAGACCCGTGGGACGAACGATCTGCTCGACCAGCGTGTCCTGGGCCTCCGAGCGCTCGTAGTCGGCCGGGGTTGCCGAGACGAAGACCACCTGGTTAAAGCGTTCCTGGCATTCGTCGAATCTCAGGGGCCGATTGTCGAGTGCCGATGGCAGACGAAAGCCGTATTCGACCAGCGTTTGCTTGCGCGACCGGTCGCCGCGGTACATGGCCCGCAGCTGGGGCACGGCGATGTGGCTCTCGTCGATGAACATCAGGTAGTCTTCCGGAAAATAGTCGAGCAGCGTCGGCGGCGGGTCGCCGGCCGCTCTTCCGGTTAGATGGCGCGAGTAATTTTCGATGCCGTTGCAGTACCCGAGTTCCTGGATCATCTCCAGGTCAAAGTTGGTCCGTTCTTCTATCCTCTGGGTCTCGATGAACCGTTTTTCCTCGCGGAAGAACGCGATCCGCTCCTTGAGTTCGGCAAGGATGGTCTCGATGGCGCGCTTGCGGGTGACTTTGGAGGTGACATAGTGGCTGGCCGGAAAGACGGTCGCCCGCTCCAACCGTTTGATAACAAGGCCGCGCAGCGCATCGATTTCGGTGATTTCCTCGATCCGGTCGCCGAAAAAATCGATGCGCAAAGCCCGATCTTCTTCGTAAGCGGGAAACAGCTCGACCCGATCGCCCCGGACGCGAAAGACGCCGCGATGAAAATCGTGATCGTTGCGCTCATACTGCAGGGACACGAGGTCCCGCAGAAGGCCGTCACGGCCGATCTCCATCTCCTTTTCCAGTTCGATACGCATGCCCAGATAGTCTTCAGGCGCCCCCAGGCCATATATGCAGGATACGCTGGCCACGACGATCACATCACGACGCGACAGGACCGAACGGGTGGCCGAATGCCGCAATTTGTCGATCATCTCGTTGATGGATGAATCCTTGGCGATGTAAGTGTCGCTGGCGGGGATGTAGGCTTCCGGTTGATAGTAATCGTAGTAACTGACAAAATACTCGACCGCGTTTTCCGGGAAAAGTGCTTTGAACTCGTTGTAGAGCTGAGCCGCCAAGGTTTTATTGGGTGCCAGGACCAGCGTCGGCCGATCGAGTTCGGCAATCACGTGCGCCATGGTGAAGGTCTTGCCCGATCCGGTAACTCCCAGCAGCACATGACGCGGTTTGTTGTTCCGGATATTCTCACCAAGGGTCGCGATGGCCTGCGGTTGGTCGCCGTTGGGTTCGAAGGGCGCCACTAACTTAAATGAAGACATTATATTTTATTTCATAAAATACTAAATTTTATATTAAAAATCATTTCCCCTGGAGCCACCAAAGTGCTTGAAAATGATGCTTCGGAGCCAGGAAGAGCGGTTGTGCACAGCGGCTGACTGTCTGAGTCGCTTACGGGGTCTTAGACCGGACCCGATGCGGATGCCGCATTAATGGGTCAATCGTCAAGCTGAATCTGAACTCATTAAGAATCCTTCATTTCGGCCAGGAGAACGATGCACATGGCGGCGATGCCGTCTCCGCGGCCGATAGGGCCAAGTCCTTCGGTCGTGGTGGCCTTGACGTTGACGCGTTGGTGGTCGATGCCCACGGCGCGGGCCATGATTTTCTGTATTTCGTCACGATACGGCTGCACTTTCGGCGCTTCGGCGAATACGACCGCATCCAGGTTGACCACGCAAAAACCTTTCGCCCGAAGAATGGTTAGGGTCGATTCCAGCAGGCGGATGCTGTAAATACCGTGATAACGGGGATCTGTGTCGGGAAAATGGCGGCCGATATCACCTTCACCGGCGGCTCCCAGCAGCGCGTCGCAGGCTGCGTGCACCAGCACGTCCGCATCGGAATGCCCTTCCAGTCCTTTTTCGAATGGGATGGTGACGCCGCCCAAAACAAGCGGCCGCCCCGTTACCAGTCGGTGAACATCGTATCCCACACCGATTCGCATTCGCTTCTCTCCATCTATCCGCACGATAAAGTCACAAAAGGATTGGAACGGCCGCGCCGGTTATGCCGGCAGAGGTGCCCGCATAAAACCGGCGGTATGAAAATATCAGATTATATTAGGTAACTTAAACAGGCTTTCAGTCTATACATCCGCATCGGTATTGTCAACGACCGCTGGTCTTCCGCGTTAGAAACTCGAAACTTGAAACTCGAAAACGCGCTCCGGCCGACCAAACTGACTTAATCCCGCCGCGGGACTCAACCGTCACAACCGCGCTCCACGAAAAAATGTTCATTCACCGTAAGCAGCCCGAAAAGCCATTATGGATGAGTAGAAACATAAAAAGACTGCCGTTTCCCTTGTCATTTAACAATGATTATGGTATAAATTGTAATACAATGTAAATCATACATATCACCTGTTCATCTGGAAAGGAACCGTGGCAAATTGACGAAACATCCTATGACCAACGATCGTTTCACGTGCCAGTTTGATTTCGACCTCGGCTATCTTGTCAAGAGCCCCTGTCGGGACTGCGATCAAAGAGAATCCGCTTTTCCAGACTGTTCGCAAGACTGTCTTCTCCTGGCCCAGGTGCAGACGGCTCTGTCGTCCTCGGTTTCATGTAACAAGAAGAGTTGAAAAGCTATTCCGTCGGAGCCGGAGAAAGCAAACGAGGCGCCTTGACGCCATTCGCTTCTCCCCTGCCCCACAAGTTCTCCCTCAGCCCGGACCGCCGCACGATTCGGCGTGAGATCCCCGCGGCCAGTATCCGTTCCTGTCCCCAGATGGTGATTCTTGATCGAGCCCGCGTAACCGCCGTGTAGATCAACTCACGCGTCAGGACCGGCACGTCGGTGTCAGGCAAGATCAGATGAACCTGGCCGAATTCCGATCCTTGACTCTTGTGCACGGTCATGGCGAAAACCGTTTCGAGGGCCGGCAACCGATGGATCGGGATGCGTCTAATGTGATCAGCCGCATCCGCAAAACAAACCGCCAGCCTTTCCTCTCCGGCATCATCCGTCGTCATCGTCAGACCGATGTCTCCGTTGAAGAGTCCCTGACGGTAATCATTGGCGGTTACCAGAACCGGTCGTCCGGCATACCAGCGATCGGTGCGGCCGCTTTCCGTTGCAATCAGATTTGAGCGGCGCAGCACCTGTTCCGTCAAGCGGTTGATGGCGGCAACCCCGTAAAAGCCCTTGTTAACGGCACACAAGACTCTGAAGCGGCTAAAACGCTCAAAGGCGCGTCGAGGTTCGGCGACTGTAAAACAGTCGCGATAACCTTCCAGGATGTGCTCCGGCAATTGCCGGTAAAGCTCGCGTGGGGAGGCAACCGGGTTCCAGTGGATACCATCGCAGTGGCCGACTTTCAGCAAGTCCAAAACCGCATCGCTGCTTCCTCGATTGACGGCCTGGCTTAACGCACCGATCCCGCTTTTCTCCTCGAAGCGGTAGCTCCGGACCAGGTTGACAATGCTATCACACAATCCGCCCTTCTTCTCGTCTTCACCGCCACAGGGACTCAGAGAAATACCGGTCGCCAGTTCTGCTGTCCGGCAGAAGGCGTGCGAAAACCGGTGCGGGCGGCCGCGATCGCAGATGTCGCCCAGCACGGCGCCCGCTTCGACCGAAGCCAACTGGTCTTTGTCGCCGATGAGCACCAATCGAGCCCGATCGGCAAGGGCCGTGACCAGCTTCGAGAGCAGGGCCAAATCGACCATTGAGGCCTCGTCGACGATGACGACATCCGCCGGTAGCCGGTTTGCTGCGTTATACCTGAAATCGGAGGTTCCTATGACCGGCTGCAGCATCCGATGGATTGTCCGGGCTTCGATCGGTAGCCGATCCCTTACTGCCGGGCTGCAGTCAAGCGAACCTCGGACCGATTTGAGAGATTCACCGAGTTTGGCAGCCGCCTTGCCGGTCGGTGCCGCGAGCATGATCTCGATGGGGGTACCGTCCTCCTGTTCGAGCAGCAGGGCCAAAATTTTGGCCACGGTATGCGTTTTACCGGTACCGGGGCCACCTGTAATGACGCAGAATCTATTAAGCAGTACTGCCAGGGCGGCAATTTTCTGCCAGTCGATGCCGTTGGACAGACCGTCTTCCGGAAACAGGCGGTCAAAGGCTTTTCGCAGCGCTCCCGCTCCCCGGCCCTCCGGTATCGGGTCGCCACCCGTCCGTCGGTTGATGGCATCGATCAATGCCCGCTCATACGACCAGTAGCGATAGAGATAGAGTCGGCCGAAAGAATCCAGTATCAACGGACGCTGGTCACCGGGGCAGCCGACCACGGGGCTCGCCCGAAGCCGCGCCATCCAATCTTCGGCAGCGGGACAGTTCACTGCCGGGCGGCCTTCCCGGGCCTTCAGCAGTTCGACGCAGTCAAGTGCCTTCAGGTCGAGACAGACGTGCCCGTCGGCGGCCGCACGGCTGACCAGGGCCGCGGCCAAGGCCAGGTTCGGGACGAGGTGACCGCCCAGTCGGTCGACGAAGTCGGCGAAATGAAGGTCGATTTCGGCCAATTGGCCGCTGTGATAAAGAGATGTCAAATCAGTGCTGCGCTTCACTTGTATCTCCGGGTACGCCTCGAGCAGATAGCCCCGATGTCCGCGAAAATTCATCCGGCGGCGATCAGGGCCTGGTCGAGGGCTTCGATCAGGCCGGCATCCGGCCGGTCGCGATAAATGCCGTATGCGGGCCCTTTTGCCGGATCGACGCCGCGGATAAAAATGTAGAACACCCCGCCGAAATGTGTTTCATAACTGTAGGCCGGATCACGCATCTTGAGATATCGGTTGAATGCCAGGGTGTAGAGACAGTATTGGAGGATGTAATAGGCCTCATTCATGGCCGTTTGCAGGTTTTCCGTATGATAGTCCTCTGTCCGATGTCCGAGATGGTTCGACTTCCAGTCGATCAGATAATAGCGCCCTTCGTTTATAAAGACCATGTCGATGTAGCCCTTCAAGAAACCGCGGGACGGCGCGAAACTGAGTTTTTCCAGATCCGACGGAAACGCTGGTGGAATACCGGCGGCCGGATGCGCGGCAAATATGTCCCTTAGCCGATGGGGCGTAACCGGCTTGACGGGAAAATAAAAGGCCAGCTCGTTGAGCCGCTGATGGAGGCCGACCGACCCCAGCGTCAACCCGGGGAGTCCGGAGACAAGAGCAACAGAAAGCACGCGATCGATCGCGCTCTTGACTGCCGCCGCCCACAACGGGTCGAACCCGTGCGCGCGCAGCTTTTCGTGGATTCGTGCTTCCCGGTTTTCCGGCACTGCATCCGTAAAGTCGAGCTGTTCGAGCAGTTCGTGAAAGAAAATACCGGCACGGGCGCCTTTGGGGAAGGTGAAAATGGTCCGGAGTTCCGTGGCCGGCAACGCCATGGCGGAAACCGCGCCGTCGTTATCGGCGACCGGCGGCGGCGAATGCGCATCACGGTCGGGCGAATCCGCATTCGCGTTTCGGCGGGAGACCAGCGCCGAGTAGCTCGAAATCCGCCAGGTTGTGTCGATGGCACCGCTGAAGTTCCGGCAGAAAAGCGGTGTCGCATCGCTTATTGGCATGGATGGCGGGACGCTGCGGTCAGCCGGAATGTCCCTCAGAAGAATGCTCCCACCGGAGGCTGCGGCCAGGCGTGCCAGTTCTGCTCGGCGATCACCGTCGGTCAGCCCGGTCAAGTGGGTTGTCAAGGAAGCGACGATGTCGTCACCGTCGCACGCCGGGCGGTGTAACAGATAGGCCGGGGCAGAGGTCTCGGCGGTATTGATATGGCCCCAGACCAGATAACAGCGCGTCTTGGCACGGGTGAGCGCCACATAGAGCAAGCGCAGGTTTTCGGCCAGCATTTCCTGCTGGGCCAACCGCCTGCGCAGTTCGACCTGGTCGGACCCCAGGTCGAGGACCCGTCGCCGGGGCGGGCCTTGCTCGTGACAGATGATGTCACGGTCATTGGTGATCAGCGATCCTTCCCACCCGAACGGACAGAAGACGACCGGATACTCCAGGCCTTTGCTTTTGTGGGTGGTCACGATACGCACCGCCCGGGCATCGCTTTCCAGTCTGAGTTGGTGTTCTTCCGAACGGGGAGTCGCCGGGTTGAGCTTGTCGGCGAGCCACTTGAGGAGCGAGGCCATGCCGGGCTCCTCCTGGATGGTTTGCTGGTGCAGGATTTCGGTCAGATGCAGCAGGTTTGTCAATCGGCGGTCGCCGTCCGGATACGCCAGCAAACGCGTTCGCACCCCTTCACGGGCCATCAACCATCGCATCATGCGCATGAATCCGTAACGGTTCCACTCTTCGGCATACTCTCTGAAGTGTGCCCGCCGGGTTTCAAGTTGGTGTTCACTCACGGCGGCACGGTCGATTTCAGCCGCTGATATCCCCAGCATGTCGGTAACAAGGGCCGCCCGGAACCGTACTTCACGATGGTGTTCAAGCACCCCGGTCAGCACCTGCAAAATTTCCAAGGCTTCGGGGGTATCGAAGATGTTGCCGGCGCCATAGAGGACGGATGGAATGCGTCGCTCGGAAAGGCTTTCTTTCATCAGCCGTGCCTGTCGATTGGTGCGGACCAGAACGGCGATATCGGCCAGTGGCAGCGGTGCGGCCGTCGCTGCGACCTGACGGGCGATTTCATCGCCCACGGCCGCGGCAATTCGGCGTGTTGCGTCGCTCTTGTTGACGGATTTACCCTCCTGCGAGGGGAGATACCACAGGATCAGCGCCGGCTCCTCTGTGGTTGACGCCCCCTCGGACCCTCTCCCGGCCTGTGCTTTTTCGAAGCGGATCTCATCGTACCAAAACGGTCGACGAACGCCGGCGAACAGGGTGTTGACGGCGGTGATCATAGCGGGTTCGGAGCGCCAGTTTTCATAAAGGCTATACTTTTTCGTCGCCCGCTCGGCCGCTTCCATGTAAGAAAAAATATCGGCTCCGCGAAAGCCGTAAATCGACTGCTTGGGATCGCCGATCATGAAAAGAACGGCCGGGGGCCGGCCGAAGAGTCTCGAAAAGATGGTGTACTGAACCGAATCGGTGTCCTGAAACTCATCCACCAACGCGGCCTTGTATCGCCGCCTCACGGCTTTGATCAGCATGTCGCTGCCAGGTCGGTCTTCTTGCAAGGCGTCTCGCACCGTCAGCAACAGGTCTTCGTAAAAGTGCCGGTTATGCCGCTTTTTGATATCTGCGAGTGCGGCGCGGACAAATTGAAAAAAAACGCTTTTAAGGTACAGGAAATAGCGCTCCATTTCGGTCTTCAACGCCTCGCCCGTCCCGTGCAACCGGTCGCAAAGATCGAAGAACGGATGTTCCGGTGGAGCGCAGTTTTTTTTGGTCGACCGTTTCAAATACGCTGCTGAAAATTTCTCGAAACCGTTGAACAACGGGAACCCGGTGACATCCTCACCGGTAAAACGATCCATGGATTCCACCCATGCAGCGATCTTAAAATCCCGGGGCCTTCCTCCCGTCAAGCGCGGGTCGGGTTTGAGGCTGCCGTAAATCGTGGCATTTAAGGCCGGATCCGTTAAAAGTTCGCCGACCCGCGGACGCACGCTCTTCCAGTCTGTTGCCAGCCGGTGGCAGAGACGCCGGTATTCATCCAGGTGGGTTAAATGCGGTTCGGTGAGCTTGGGCAGAATTTCCAAGTCCGGAATGGTGACATTTTTCATCAGGCGATAGAAAACCTCCGGCCCGCCGACTTTTTTCTCCGTAAATAAAAAACCGATCAGCTCGGGGGCCGCATCGTAAAGGTTTTTGCGCCAGAAGTCTTCGGCCACTTCCTGGTAGTAGACCGTCGGATCGGTCATCAATTCGGTGTCGTAGAACGTTCCGGTTTCAAAAGCGTGTTCGTGCAACAGTCGCTGACAGAAACCGTGAATGGTCAATATGGCCGCCCGGTCGAAATCCGCCAGCACACCGTCGAGCCGCGCAGCGGCGGCGTCGGGGTCCTGCAAGGTGGAAATCAAACGGTCGATGAAGGGATCCCGACTGCCGCCCCGCAATAGACCCTGTCGCGCCTGGATCAGTTTACTTCGAATGCGGGTTTTCAACTCCTCTGTGGCAGCCGTCGTATAGGTCACCACCAGGATCTGTTCCACTTCGAGTTCCTGTTCGAGGACAAGCCGCACGAACAGACCGGCTATGGTATACGTCTTGCCGGTCCCTGCGCTGGCCTCGATCAGGGTCGTACCGGTCAGGGGTGTTTTAATCGCATCAAACGGTTCCATAAACTGTGACGTCCGGCGCAGGGGTTGACCTCAACATTAGGCTGAAAGATTTTGGAAGCGGCTATTCATTCCCAATGGGCTCGATGGACAAACCAGCGAGCAGGGACCGATGGATCTGACGCCGCAAGACGAGCGAGCTGCCGGCATCCATATCACATTCGGGCGTCGGCAGAAACGATCCTTTACGGCCGCGGTCGATTTCGACCACGCTGTCCGTGATTTGCGAAAGCCGGCCGCCTGTGGTACACACCTCCATCCATTTGAGCCAAAAAAGGTGGTGGACCTGAGTGCTTCGATTCTCAAATTCGTCATCGAATCTATGAATCGATGGGCTTCTTCAGCCGCAGCTTTAATGACATTCGGCAGCCGCTGGTATTCGAAGGAGACTCATGTTTTCCGGTATCCAGGAAATTTTGCTGATACTTCTTATCGTGCTGGCCATCGTTTTTTTGCCGCGCATAACCGGTCGCCGACAAATACCTGTTGCCAATGGTCGGGGCAGACGCCGCCCTTATCTGAAACTCTCCGGTCCCTTGCGGTTGGCCATTCTGGGCTCGATCGCCTGGCTTTTTCTGGCGGCGGTCTATTTTGAACCCTGGCATCGGGATCTCCCCCCCTACCTTTGCGCCGGTGCCGGTCCTGTGGCCCTCTTCTGGGGCATTCTCTGGATTGCCGCCGGTTTTCGCAAACACCGAAAAAAACCTCGCGTTTGAAATTTAAATAGCCGACACCTCGTGTGAAACTTCACGCGGCCGGAACAGTAAATATATTGAACGTCGAACATCGAACGCCCAACATCGAGCGTCGATTATTGATGACGCTACGCTTCATCGATTTATAAACAAGCGAATCACGGTGAAGACGTGATCTAAAGACCGAGAATTTCGAAGGATGGTTTCGCTTTGCACAGCCTTTTTTTAAATTGCAAGAATTCATTATTCGATGTTGGACGTTCGATGTTCGATGTTCATCAGTTTCTTTTTCGATTTGACCGGCCGTTTTTTTGGCCGGCGGCTGGGCTGACACCTGAAACCTCAAATTGCTTTCATCCCTCAACCCTGCTCAAGGCAGTCGATACACTTCAAAAATGACACGACACGACAGTGGTTTCCGCCCTGCGGTAACGGGTCAAAGTTTTGACGTCGGTCTGACCGTGGTGTCAAGCCGTCAGGGTGGTGGCGCTGCAACAGTTCAGCCTTATTCACCGTATCGTACCGCAGTCGATGGTCATTTCGTTGGTTCCTGGTCGGCATGATTCCTGCAATGGCAACCATGGTTCGGTGTGCCCGCCGTCTGACCGGGTTGCCTGCCGGAGGTCAGGGCCTGGGCAACACCTTTGTTATTTGCAGAAACCAGGAGCCGAGATGATGTCGACAATGCAGCAAAAATTCAGCGGTATTTGCTCCAAGATCAGCCTGAACGTGCCGTCTCACTGCACCTGGTGCTGGGATGAGGTTTTCGGCACTGCACTGGTGGTTTTCGACCGCAGCAATTTGGACCTGGTGTATATCCCGATGACACTGGAATTCGACGACCAATGGGATATGGCCTCCATAGACAAGGCCCCGCCGCACTTCTCGAGCTATTTCAACAGAGTCTTCGGCATCATGCCGGGGCAAAAGATCTTCACCGCTGTGGACAGCGGCGGTGTGATCCTTTTTGCGGTCTGGTGGCCATGGGGGGACGGGGCCAAAATCTCGCTGCGTGTCGGACTCTTTTCACCCGCCGACGATAGGGTCGTCCGGCATCAGATCAAGGCGCTTTTGACCGACTGGTTTCACATATAGGGAACGTTTGAAACCGGTATCTTTCCATCCAGGCTGGAGACCAATAAGGGTCACGGTAAGAAATAATTCCACAAGATTGCGCCGGATTTGGGTTCGGCTACAAGGCACAGCCAGCGGCGCATATCGAGATACGTGTCGGTGGATGTAACGCAGTAGACGGACCAAAAGACAAGCAAGATGTGGATTTATTTTTTGCTGGGGCCCTAAGAGCAGAGGTGATCGTAAGGATGAATTTTTCGTGCAGCAGTTGTCACAAGACCTACACCATTCCCGATGGCAAACTTCCATCCACAAAAAAATTGGCTTTTCCCTGCCCGGATTGTGGTCATCGCATCGAGCTCAACCTGGGCGATAACGCCTCCGGCGATGCAGCGACGGCGGAGAAAACCAGTGTTGCGGCAGCGCCGACATCGGCGCCAGCGGATGACCAGCAAACCGCTGAAGAGCTCAAAAAAAGGATCTTATCTAATCTGAGTGGACTGCCGTCCATACCTCAGATTGTCTTCAAGGCCCATGAAATCATGGAAGATCCCAATTCGAGTACCAGTAAGGTGGCCGAATTGATAGAAACCGACCAGGCGATCGCGGCCAAAGTGTTGAAAATGGCCAACTCGGCCTATTACGGTATGAGCGGCAAAGTCTCCTCGATACAACATGCAGCGGTCGTTTTGGGTGACAAGGCCTTAGGCGAACTGATCACACTGGCCGGCACCTCGAGTCTGCTGGGCAACAAGCTGTACGGTTACGCGATGGACTCCGGAGAACTGTGGCGCCACTCCATGACGGTCGCTTTCGGATCGAAAATAATGGCCCAGCGACACATGCCGCAACTCGAAAACGACGCCTTTTCAGTCGGGCTCATCCACGATGTCGGCAAACTGGTGCTCGACCGACCGGTGCTGAACCGCAAAAGCCTGTTCGACGAATTTATGGCTGCCGGCGACAAGACCTTCCTGAGCGCAGAAAATCGGATTCTCGGCTTCGATCACGCCGAAATCGGCTATGACATCTGTCGGCAGTGGCAGATACCGGACACGCTTGCCAAAGCGATCCTTTATCACCATCGCCCAAGCGCCGCAGCGGATGACGACCTCGTTTCTATCGTATCCATGGCCGACACCATCGCCAACATGGCTGCCGCCATGAGCATGGTCGGTCATATCCAAAGCGGCATCGATGCGGTCATGTACATGGTGGATGACACCGTTATGGAGCGTCTGGCGCTTGGGGAAAAGGATCTCGGCGTCGTCATGGAAGCCGCCTTGGACGCGGTGGAAAAAATCATGCTTGAAATAGCCCCCTCCTGACACAGACCCTCAGGGCAGTTCTTCGACGTGCCGCAACAGAGGCGCAACGATTTTTTCCGCCACCCCTTCGAATTGATCGTCGATCGGATCACTGCTGCCAAAACACAACCGGTAGTATGGATCTTCCGACACGCCTCTCTGGAAATCGGTACCGACCCATTTTTTTTGGACCATATCGATGGCGGCATTCACCGGTTTACCGCTTTCAACCGTCAACTTCAGGAAGTGCAGCGATAAATCGGGAAAAAAGTGCAACGGCCGGCATAGGCCTTCCTTAAAGGTCTCGAGAATTTCACTCAGAATCGCATCCGGCCGGTCAACCGGTCGGATGCGGGCAATACCGTCGGCGCCCACCAGGGTGGTCACAGGAGCGCGGCCGTTCAAGATAGATCCACACAAGACGAGATGATAAATCCAGGCCGAGAGGTAATCCTTGGCTCTGCGCCGTGCGAAACGCATCTGGATGCGCCCCTGAGGGTACAGCCCCTCGAGTGTACCCGTCAGGCGAATACCGGACAAGGTCAGATCGACGGGAAGCGCTTCGGCATTTTTATCCGCGATGATCTTCAGTAGTTTCGCGGCAAAGGCCTCGGTCTGTTTTTCCAGGACTCCGTAGAACAGCCGGCCGATGTTTCCTTGCGGCAGATCTCCTTTGGCCCGCTGGACCTGGAAATGGTCGGCCAAGTCATGACCCGAAAGCCGGGCCTCGATCAAATCCTGACGGATACGGTAACTGCTCAGGGGGTCGAGACTGAAATTCTCCTTGTCCTGGGGCAGAATATCTTTATCTTTGAGAAGGATGCCGAGGCGCTGCTCGACCAGAAAGCGGGCCGGCTGAGCGTAGAATTGGCACAACTGCTCCAAGCGCAGGGTTTGCCATTCCAGCGGCGGGGGCGCCAGCGGAACTTTGAAAAATGGCTGCGGGCCGTCTGAAACGGCGGCACCGGCGGCAGCCATAAAATTTTCGAGCGAATAGCTGAAGAGCGCCGGGTCGCTGTCGTTAAAGTAACGCGGCGAGTAAGCCTGCAACGGATGCCGGACCACCAGGTCCACCACCGGAATGCCGTAGCTGTCTTCGATCGTATCGATCAGCTCGCTGACGATCACCGAGGGGGGGATGTCGCTGTTGTCCTGCACACTCTGCCCTACATAGCTGATATAAAATACCCGGGCGGCGGATACCAGTGCTTCCAGAAAAAGGTACTTGTCGTCCCTGCGCCGCGACCTGTCACCGGGTCTTGGAAATCGGGCCATGAGATCAAATCCCAGTGGGGTGTTTTCCCGCGGAAACGCCGCGGTATTCATGCCGATCAGACAAACGACCTCAAATGGAATGCTGCGCATGGGGAGCATTGCGCAGAAAGTCACGCCACTTGAGATGAATCCACCGCCGGCGTGGGAGCGCTCGAGGGTATTTTCGAGATGGGTGCGCACCACCTCCAGTTCGAGCGGCACCGCAAAACCGGCCCGTTCTTCGAGGCAACCGAAATTTTCGAGGCTGCGGCGCAGTTGCTGCACTTCCTGTTCGTCATCCTCGTCGACGGCGATAAAGCGCTCCAACAACTCGATGAAGACATCCCGCCAATCTGCGGGCGGCAAGGACTGTTCGAGTCGCTCCGACCACTCGAAAAGGTGTTGGAGAAACGCGACAAACCGACCCAGAACCAGGGCCTCACCGCCTTCGATATGATCGTAGGGCAGGATGCCGTCGAACATTCTGCGGTCGCTGCCCGGCATGGCGTAGCCCAGCAGCAGTCTGTCGATGCCGGCTTGCCAGGTGTTTTCGGCCAAACCGGGCAAACCGATCCGCTTCCGCCCTGCGGCATCGCGCCCCCAACGAATGTTCAGGTCGCGAACCCAGCGCGCGATCGACGTCAGATCGGCCGCCCTCAGGTCGAAGCGCTCTTTGATGCCCGGCAATTCGAGCAAACCGAGGATGCGTGTGGCCTCGAAACGGCTGCCCTTCAGATCAAGCAGCGAAAAAAAACTTCGCAGCACACCTTTATTGCTTCCCGCACCTTGGTCGGCAATGCTGTAGGGGATTGTTTGCCTGGCATCGGTCTGCGTATCGAAAACGGCCCGAATGTAGGGCGTGTATGCGACGATGTCCGGTGCCATCACGATGACATCGCGGGGCCGAAGATCCGGGTGTTCTTCGAACATGGCCAACAGGCGATCGTGGAGCACTTCGATTTCGCGTAGCGGGCCGTGGCAGGCATGAATCTGAATCGAGGCGTCGGCCGCGGTGGGGCCGGCTTCCTCGACCCCGATGCGATCCGCCGATCGCGAATCCGAATAATCGCGCAGGTAAAAGATGTCCGCCTGAAGGCTGGACAACAGGCTGTGTTCATCGACCGGCACGAAGCAGTCCTCGATGTGCGCCTCGGTGGCGCTGATCGAAACGAGAAATTCTTTTCCCAAACCGCCCAGGGATGCCAGCAGCGGATGTCCCTGTTCCATGTGCAGCGCATCCGCGTCGACTGTACCCCGGGCGATCTTGCGGGTCAGTCTGTGCATAGCGCGCCGGCTCAGGATATCGGCCCAGTATTCCCGGCAGGGGTTCAGGAGGAAGAGATAGACCGGGTTGATTCGTGCCAGCCCGGCAAGGGCCTGAAGGTGAAAGGGCGGCAGGTAAGAAATGCCGAAGACCGAGATGCGGGACGGCAGACCGACGGCTGCGAGCGGAAGCGTGTCGAGCCGCAGCAAGAGATTTCTATGAAGGCGGGCCCGGTGAACCGTCTCCTTGCCGTGCGAAAGGTCGCGCCACAGTTCGGCCTGCCATAGATTATCGGAGCCGTCACCCCCCTGCCCTGCCTCCCACTGAAATATCATTTCCGGTCGAAAAACCAGGTACTGATCGAAGAGGTCGGCCAGTCTGACGGCCAGCTGATATAATTTCACTCCCTTTGCATCGTCGACCAGATACCGCTTGAGATCGGCGAAGGCCGGCCGCTCCAAAAAGGCCGGGAGACGCTTCATGATCCGGAAAGTCAGAATCTCGGGGTCAAAGGGCGATGGGTCCGGCAGGTCGGGCAGGATCCGCCGAAAGAGGCCATCCAAGAAGGCATTCGGGAAGGGAAAAACCATATTGGCACAGATGCCGTTGCGCCGCGCAAGTGCCATCGACACCCAACGTTCCATGCCCCGGCTTTGAACGATAACGGTCTCGGGTTCAAACGCAGTCGACAATGGTCGGCTGACGACCTCCGCCAGCCGGTCGGCGAGAATCTCGAGCCGATTGCCGGTAAAAATTCTCAGCCCGGACATGCCTGTATCCCGTTCAACAACCGATGCATGTATCGATCCCGCCGCCACACAATGCCAAAACCCGCCTTCATGCCAGAACGTGCTGGTCGAGTACGTAGCAGGTGAAAGTTCCCGTAAAAACCGTTTCTTCGCCTCTCTTGACGGTGACCGGAACGATTTTTTTCTTGCCCGAACTGTCTTCCACACGCGCCTCGGCCATCACTTTTTCTCCGGCCTTGACCGGCTTGAAAAATTTGACTTCGGCCGCTCCAAGAACAACGTTGGGATGGTTGACGGCGATCATGGCGGCATGATCGGCCAGGCCGAAGATGAACCCGCCATGCACTAAACCGAGATCATCCACGATCATCTCGTCGGAGGTTTCCATCTCGACCCGGCTGGCATCGGTTCCGGTGCTGAGCGGACGGCCGCAGAGCCGGTGGACAATCTTTTGATGGGTCTGAATGTTCATTTCACTTCACCCCTTCCTCGGGTTGACGTTGTGCGATTCCCGGTTCCGGCCAGGCAGAACATCGAAAACGCCGAATGGGATATCCTTTTGCGGGATGTCATACCAACACTCGGGTAGGGAGGTCAACACGGATGACATCCACTTAGAGCGGTTGAGCCAGTTAGGTCGGTTAAAGGATACCATCGATTTTAACGACTAAACGCTCATGGCCTTTAAGCCATCACTGGTTAAGTGTTCTGAGTTTCAAGTTTCAAGTTTCTATTTGCGGATCTTATACTATTTTCGTACTAAACGCCCATGGCCCTTAGGGCCGCAACGGTGCATGAAAAATCTATTTTCGTGTTACGATAGGCACATCTCTAAAGTGAAATTTCTTGCGGATCTGTGCACTTGTGATTTATAATAAGATCAAATCGATACAGCCGTTTTAGTTCTTTAGGCCTTTGGATTCATCCGTCAACAGTGAATCATATCCTGTCAACTGAGAACGGGCTGGAACCGACCCAACAGCGGGCCGACTGCCACACGACTTCGGGATGCACAAAAAAACACATCGGAAAATCTTCATTGCCGTCTTTCTTTTCGCGGGTCTTCTCGTTATCATTTTCTTACTGGCAGGAGAAAAGTTTCTGCGCATCGAGAGTGACTCCCAAAACCAAAGGGCCGATGCCGTCGTCGTACTGGCCGGTTCGGCCAAGGAAGACAAAGGGCGCATCGAAGAGGGGTCCGCATTAATCCGTCAGGGCAAGGGGCATTACCTCATTCTGCCGCTGCGCCACTCTGCCATTGATTGGCCCTGGGCTGTCCAGCACTACGGCTTGCATGAGGCCTTGCCGGAAGACAAAGTCCTCATCGGAAGGTCCACCAAGAAAGACGAACCGCTGATCGACCGATTCGGCGGCACTTACGTGGAAGCCATTAAGACCGTCCGCATCATGCGCGACCTGGGTCTCACATCGGCCATTATCGTCAGCTCGGCTTACCACATGCGGAGGGCCCAGATTGCATTCGAGCAATTCCGTCAGCCCGGCCGATTCGAATTTTATTATCATCCAGTGGATTTCGAGAGGAGACCAAAACAGCCCTGGTGGACGGACACGGAGTATGTCGCCAGGGTTCTGCAGGAGTACAAAAAACTGCTGGCAGCCTATTTTATCTATAATCTGAGTTCACCGGCCGTCCCCTGACGAACACCGAATTCCGGTGTACTTTCCGCTTGTTTTCAGGTCGTCGATTTGTCATAAGCATAGGGTTCACTCAAAAATAACATCACATTAATGTATAATTTTCTGCGAGTTCAAGCCTCAGCCTCAAAAGACCAGCGCCGCCGCCTGGCCTTGATCTGTCTGTCTTTTCTGACAGGATTTTTGTTGATGGCGGTTAAATTCTATGCTTACCGCCTCACCCGGTCATCGGCCATCCTGTCGGACGCTCTGGAATCGATCATCAACGTCGTCGCCAGTGCTTTTGCGATCGGCAGCATCATCATGGCAGCCATGCCGCCTGATGAGAGCCACCCTTACGGTCACGGCAAAATCGAATTTTTTTCGGCTGGATTCGAGGGGGCTCTGATCATCGTTGCCGCCTTCGGAATTTTCAAAATCGGCATTCCCCGCCTTCTCGACCCTCAGCCGTTGCCTCATCTGGATGCCGGTCTGTTGATCCTGATGGGGACGAGCGTCGTCAACCTCATGTTGGGCTTCAGCCTGGTGCGGGTCGGCAGGCGGACTGATTCCATCACTCTCGTTGCCGATGGGAGGCATTTGCTGACGGACGTTTACACCTCATTGGGAGTCGTGGTGGGATTGTTCCTGGTCAAGCTGACAGGGTGGCTGCGATTGGATGGTCTGGTCGCCTGCCTGGTCGGTTTGAACATCCTGATGACCGGGTTCGCACTCGTGCGCCAGGCGTTTCATGGACTGATGGACGCCGCCGATCCCGCGGTATTGAAAGGTCTTTCAGAACTGCTCATCAGGAATCGGCGTAAAAACTGGATCGATATCCACCAGTTGAGAGCCTGGAAATCGGGTGATTACATGCACATCGACATGCATCTCGTATTGCCGCGGTACTGTTCCCTGGAGGCGGCCCACAGCGAAGCCAAAACGGTGGAAGCCCTTGTCATCGAGCACTTCGGGGGTCGGGCCAGCGCGCTGATTCACATGGACGCCTGTATCGAAGACGATTGCCCGGTCTGCCATTCTCGCATGTGCGGTCTGAGGAGCGAATCGCCGGTTGAAGGTCTGGAGTGGAGTCTCGATACATTCACCTCTCAAAAGAGCGGCGAGAGGCTTCGACTGTCGAATAACCGAAAAACGTAAGTTTGGGTAGGGTTCTGGAATTATTTAAAAAACAACCAGATCAACCATTTTTGCATGGCCCAGTTTACAATTTTAAGTCATTTTATAAAGAATATTAGATAGATATAATGGTTTTTATACTTTGTGATAAAAACAATCAACTCAACACGTTATAATATTAATGCTTGTAACCGATTTAAATTCTTGATATAAATTTACAATACATTTGAACTTCGCACGGGGAGATTGACTACCATGGCATTGACAAAGGCCGAAATAATCGAGGCGGTTGCCGAAGGCAACGGCTTTTCTAAAAAACAAGCCACCGATACCGTCGAGATGCTGCTGGAGATCGTGAAGCGTACCCTGGCATCCGGCGAGGACGTTCTGGTCAGCGGATTCGGAAAATTTTGCGTTAAGGAGAAAACTGAACGGAGGGGTCGTAATCCCGCCACCGGTGATGCCATGATGTTGAGGCCGCGACGGGTGGTCACGTTCAAGTGTTCCGGTAAACTCAGGGAAAAGATTGACCCGGGCGCTTGATACCATCATAACGGCGACCAGACGATCGTTCTTCTCTCAAAAGGAGACGCAAGTGTCGATCAAACGCATGGCCATATCAACCCGCGGAGGTGATGCTCCCGGGCTCAATGCCGTCATCCGAACGTGACTCCTTGACCGGCAAAGATGCCCGCACGGTCGTACTCGGGCATCTGCTGCGCGGCGGGACCCCACATCCTTCGATCACCTCTTTTCCATGTGTTTCGGCGCTGCGAGCGTCCGCGCTTTCGATCAAGGCCAGTCCGGTATCGTGGTCGTCCTTCGACCCATCGACTGCCAATTACGTGCCATTGGGTCAGGGTACGCAGCGCATGAAGACCTTCCCCCTCGACTGCGACACCATCTTGACCGCCCGAGACTTGGGAATTTCCATTGGCAACTGAAAAAGAGTGTCGCAATCTCAATAAGGACGACGACGCATGCTTTATGGCGCCATGAATTTCCCGGTCAAACCGGTGCTGGAAGAACTGGAATCTCTGGCGCTCCTGGGTTTCGATTTCCTGGAACTGGCCATGGATCCCCCGGCCGCCCATTACGCCGCTGTCCGTGATCAAAAGACCGAACTGCTGGCGGCCCTCGACCGTCACAAAATGCAGCTGGTATGCCACCTGCCGACCTTTGTATCGCTCGCGGATCTGACCGACAGCATCCGACAGGCCTCGCTCGCAGAAGTGCTGAAGGCGATTGAAACCGCAGCCTCGCTCGCGGCTGAAAAAGTCGTGGCCCACCCGGCGGCCATCTCCGGTATGGGGGTTTTCGCATTCGAATTGGCCCGGCAGCATGCTTACGAGAGTCTGGCGGCCATCGTTTCGAAGGCCACCGAACTCGGGGTCAGGCTCTGTTTAGAGAATATGTTTCCCCGCAGCCGGTTCGGGGTCGAGGTCGACGAATTCAAGGACATCTTCAACCGCTTTCCGACCCTGAAACTGACCCTGGACACCGGTCACGCCCAGATCGGCAGCCCGCGCGGCAAACGCATTATGAGGTTTATCGAGGCGTTTGCCGATCGGATCGGCCACATCCACGTGAGCGACAACTTCGGCAAGGAGGACAATCACCTGCCGATCGGTTGCGGCACGATTCCGTTTACCAAGATAGTGGCCGCCCTGAAGAAGACCGGATATGACGGCACCGTAACGTTCGAGGTGTTCACGCCCGACCGGGAATACCTGCGACTGAGCCGCCATAAGTTCGAACGTATCTGGCGGTCGGTCTAGTTTCCGCCCATAAATGGCCCTTTTCCGCAATTCCCCGCCTGCTTCGGGACAGGTCGGCGTCATTCGGCGGAATCGCTTGTGCGGCATACAGGAATATGCCTCCGCGCAACGCCGCCGATATTCTTGAACTTGCGAAAAATTGCACATTTCTGGACCGGAAACTATTCGGTGTCATTAAGGCAATGCATTTGAGGGTATAGATGCGAAAAATCATAATATGCACGGCGGTCGTGCTGCTGCTCATCGGGCCGTCGGTGCCGCACTGCACGGCCGGCAGCAGTCTGGAAGCGGTCAAAAAAATGATCGGGCGCCAGGATGCGATCCTTGTCACCGATCCCGACGGCCGGGTTTTGATCTCCAAAAACGAAAACCGGCCGTTGATCCCGGCATCGACCCTTAAAATCTTCACCGCTCTGGTCGCCCTCCACACCCTCGGGCCCGAATACCGCTTCGAGACCGAATTCTACTGCGACGACGACGACAACCTGACCATCAAGGGCACTGGTGACCCGGGGCTTGTTTCGGAAGTCTTAACGGAAATCGCCCGCACCTTGGCGACCAAGCTGGTGCGTGTCAACAACATCATCCTGGACGCTTCTTACTTTTCGCAGCCTCTGGAGATCCCGGGCATCTCTTCTTCTTCCGAACCGTACGACGCCCCTAACGGTGCCTTGTGCGTCAACTTCAACACCGTGTTCTTTAAAAAAGAAAACGGCACTTACCTCAGTGCCGAACCCCAGACGCCTTTGCTGCCGATGGTCCTCGGCCGGGTCAAGTCATCCAACCTGACCGAGGGCCGGATCGTTTTGTCGCACAACGAAAACGAGATCACGCTCTATAGCGGCTATCTGTTCGACCATTTCCTGCGTCAAGCCGGTGTGGCGGTCACGGGAAAGGTCGCGATCGGAACCGTCCGGAGCGACCGCGATCATCTGATTTACCGCCACCGGTCACCTCTGACGCTCAGCGACACCATCGCCCGGCTGCTGACCTATTCCAACAATTACACCACCAATCAAATCCTGATTATGGCTGGTGCCCGGCGCTACGGTCCACCCGGAACGCTTGAAAAAGGGGTGCAGGCCGCCCGCGATTACGCCCGCAACATCCTGAAGCTGAAGGACATCCACATCAGCGAGGGGTCTGGCATATCGCGCGACAACCGCATTACGGCCCGCGATATGCGCAAGGTACTCGACGCCTTCGCACCCTACCACACGCTTATGCGCAGCGACGGCCGCCAGTTCTATAAAACCGGCACGCTGCACGGCATCAGTACCCGTGCCGGGTACATCGAACGCTCCGACGGCAGCCTGGATCGTTTTGTCGTGCTGGTCAATTCGCCTGGTCGGTCGGCCGAGCACGTCACCCGCCATTTAATTCGAAGTATGGAATCCTTTTGAGGTTCCGGGTTCAAGGTTGAAGGATGGAAACCCTTTTTCACTTTCAATGAGACCTTCCTTCTTTAAAATCAGTGAAAGTAACCCCGTCGGAATACAAAAAAAAAAATGAATCGAAACCGCTATTATTTATATTGACTTTATAAATGTTCGGGTTATTATTTAATCATGATTAAGCGCACACTGTTTTCAGAACTGATTGATCACCTTCCGCAAAAGGAGAT
>Ga0272441_10002630_pt1 | contig 35984 bp, 36 predicted proteins | sample SSMProp6N_FD_193582 | JGI IMG/M metagenome (GOLD analysis project Ga0272441, IMG submission 193582) | Marine sediment archaeal communities from Little Sippewissett salt marsh, Falmouth, MA, United States - SSM-Prop-6N | ecosystem: Environmental > Aquatic > Marine > Wetlands > Sediment ...
TCTTCCGATCTAGAATTAAAGAAGTACTTACAGAAAACAAGGAAATTATAAAAACAGTGGTATACGAAACGATTCGAGAACTACAGGCAAAAAGTAAAACAAAAGCGCAATAGTAATTGCGCTTTTTTCTTTTAATATATGTATTTATTAGTATATTAATGTACGAATATGAAATATGACGAATTCTTAGATTTCTTAAAATATTTTGAAGAAATAAAATCTTTCGCTGGAAAATTTAGAAGTGCAAATGAGAACTTAACTAGAATCGGTAGTGGTTCTGGTCGAATTGTGTTTGATATTGACGGTGATAAAGTATTTAAGTTAGCAAAAAATCAAAAAGGTGTTGCACAGAATGAAGCCGAAATTAATATCGGTACTGATTACTATGCACAAAGCATTGTAACTAAAGTATATGAATATGCAGATAACTATTTTTGGATTATCGCTGAGAAGGCGAAAAAGGTTAGTGAAAAAAGAATTAAAGAACTTACAGGTATTCCAAGTTTAAATCAATTATATCAATATTTAAAAAATTTTGAAAGCGAAAATAAAGGTGGTAGAGCAATTTTTAGTATTGAATCAAGTGTTAAAGAATCACTTGATGAAAACGAATTTATTCATGATTTACTCGATTTAATGAACAATTATAACGTTATTTCAGGTGATTTAGGTAGACCTAGTAGTTATGGTGAAGTACTACGTGATGGACAACCAACTATTGTTGTTACCGATTATGGTTTAAGTGATGAAGTATATAATACACACTATAGTCCAGAAAGAAAGCAACCTTATAGAATGTATGAATTATATAATTTTGCTGACGGAAATGATGATATACTATCTGATATTGGAAATACTGATGTTGTTAGGCAGGGAATGTGGGCATTAATGCCACAAGGTGTTGGTGATGGTGATGAACCAATGGACGATGAATTTATATCATATGTTCAAGAAAGAAATAAATATCCAAATAAATCCATATCAAACCTAGCATTTTTAAACGATAAATTTCATGAATGTGTTAATAATTTAAAAGAAACATTAAATCGTACTAGTGATAAGAAAAAATTCTATAATAATTTATTAGCACTTCAAGAATATTTAATATCTCAAGGTGTTTATGATAGAGAAAAAATTGAACTTCAAGAATATGTAATTAATGAACAAGATGCTGAAATACCAAACGTAAAACGATTTTCATTGGATGATAAAGAGTATGCTACGCAATTAGTAAATGCTGCGGTAAGTAAATTAGGATTAAAAGTAGTTAAATATCTTGGTGGTGGTTCAAACGGATTTGCATTTGATATTGGTAATGGTAAAGTATTTAAAATATCAACCGATATTGGTGAAGCAGATGCAGCATCAAAATTATTAAGAGAAAAACCAGTAAGAATTGCAACGGTTTATAATTTATATAAAATTGTTGATACTGAAAAAAATTTATCATATTTTGGTATTATTGAAGAAAACATTGAAAATAAACCCAAAGATTTATTTTTTCAATATCATAGAATAATTAATACAATTAAACCCAATAATATGGCAATTGTCGATTTCTTTATTTTAATGAAGAAAATGGATTTTAATTACGATAATTTAGTACAATTAGCAGAGGGCATTTTAAATCAAAATCCTGATGCAAATATTTCACCTGAATTAAGGCAAGAAGCATATAATTATTTAATTGGTTTACTTGAAATCAAAAAAGAATTGGTTAGTTATAATATAAAATCAAATGATTATAGCAATCCAGAAAATTTGGGATATAGCAATGGTGTTTTAAAATATTTTGATTTTGGTGCATATCGTGCAGATGAACCCAACGTTGATAATAATGTCATTATGTTACCTGAAAATGTTGAAACTATTAATGAGGTTTATGAGAGAGAAATTGCTGATAGTATTGCTAATCAAATTGCAACTAAATTTAATTTAAGTAAACCAGTATATATTTCAGGTGGTACTGTTGGTGTTGCATATGATATTGGAAATGATAAGGTGTTGAAGATTACTAAAGATAATAGCGAAGCGAGTGAAAATCAAATGTTAATTGGTAAACAATTGAACTATATTGCAGAACCATATAGAGTTTTACAAATATCATCAAAAAATACTAGTATTCCAAACACATATGCAATAATATTAGAAAAATTAAAAACAAGTCCTGAGATTGAAAGACTTTATAATCGTTTAAACTATGTGTTTGGAAGTATATTAGATGTTAAAGTATCTGATGTTGTTGAAGAATATCTTGGATATGGTGATGAAAGTGTTGACAGAGAAAAGGTTGATGCTTATTTAAGAAAAAATCCACAAGACGCTAAATTTTTTAATGGATTAGTTAATATTGCTAAAGAAGCGCAGGGTTTTGGTATTGAAAGCCTAGATTTTTATAATTGGAGAAATTTAGGGTATAAGAAAAATGGTGCGTTGGGTTTTTTTGATGTTGGATTTGGAAATGGATTTTTACAACCACATGGTGCAGAAACATTGGAAGTCGCTGAAAATTTTGGTGGTTCATCGTTATACTCAACAACAAATACAATAGGTAGTGATGATACTCCGACATATAATCAGAACGATACTTCACCACTAACCGATAATAATATACCAACAAGTATTGATGATTTAAACGAAAGACAACTTTCTTCAATGAAAGGTAGTAGTACTGTTGAGGTAAAAAAAAAGTGTAGATTAGGAGGATTAGGTAATACGAGTGCTGCTTGTAATCAAGGGGATATAAACAATTTAATAATTAAATCAATTAATGAAGAAATTGATGCTAGTGAAGCATATACCACTAGTGGTGCAATAAATGCTATGATTGATGGTAAAAAGGATGTGGGTTTATTTCATTTTAAATATAATGATGGTTTAAAGGAAAAATTGATTAAGTTGGATTTTGGTTTAATAAAAATTGAACAAAATAACCATAATGTTGATATGAATATTGTTTATCGTAAAACAAATAGAGGTATACAAAATGCACAACGATTATATAATATAATGAAAAGTATGGGTGGTTATGTTAGTGATGAAACACCTAAAGAAGCATATGAAATTGGTAAATTGTTAGATTATTCAGAAAAATCGATATTAAAATATATAAATAGAATATATATTAAAGAAAAAAATGGTACTTTTAGGCGCAGAAACAATGATGAATTGAAACAGTATGATATGAAAAGTATTGATGTAATTAATGAAGCAAATATTTATGCATTAAGTGAATTACCTTTTAAAGAAGAAGTTCAACAACTTGGTGGTAAGATTTATAGTGTTGGTGGTGCAGTGCGTGATGAATTTTTAGGTAAAGAATCTAAAGATTTGGATATTCTTATTTCAGGTATTCCAATGGATAAACTAGAAGAAATATTATCAAAATATGGTCGTGTTGATGCAGTTGGTAAATCTTTCGGTATATTAAAATTCAAACCAGAAGGTAGTACTGAGGATATTGATATTGCAATTCCTAGAACAGAAAAACCTACTGGTGAAGGTGGACATAAGGGTTTTGAAGTTAGTTCAAGTCATGAATTACCAATTGAGAAAGACCTTGAGAGAAGGGATTTTACTATCAATGCAATTGCAAAAGATGTTGATGGCAATATCATTGACCCATTTGGTGGTCAGAACGACCTTCAAAATAAAATAATTCGAATTGTAAATCCAGAAGCATTTAGTGATGACCCATTAAGAATGCTGAGAGCAATACAGTTCGCAAGTCGTTTTGGTTTTAAAATAGAATCAAAAACAATGAAAATGATTCAAGATAATGCAAGTAGAATTAAAGAAATACCACCTGAAAGAATATTGACAGAATTCGATAAAATTGTCAAAAAGGGTAATATGTTGACAGGTGCATTTCTATTAAAACAAACTGGATTACTTAAAAATATATTCGGTAAAGATTCGGGAATATTAGTAGGACAAAATGTTTGGGAAAACGTTAAAACGATGGGTGAATTTATTTATCTACTTTCACATAATCTTGTTGACAGTGCAGCAGATTTTTATAAAAATAATATGAAAGGTGATATTAATACATATAAAGAAATTAAAGCATTAGAAATTGCATTTTCTAAACAAATTAGTAATATTGTTGAAGCAAGAGCAATTGCTCATAACATGTATTTAAATTCACCACAATCATTAAATAGTCAAATATTACCTGATATACTAAAGACAGCATGTCAAGAGTTATTAACTAATAAATATCCTAAAACAATTGGTGAACTTGCAGTAAACGGTAATGATTTAATGCAATTGGGGTTAAAAGGTAAAGAAATTGGTGATGCGTTAAAAATGATGTTAATTAAAATATATTCAGATAAAATAAGAAATAATAAAAATGAATTACTATTATTAATTCAATAGTTTTGTAACAAAATAAAATAGTTTTCGTATATTAATTGATAAATCTAAATAGTATTTATAATGGAAAAGGCAAAATTGTTAACACCTATGGATATTGCTAAACTGTTAGGTGTTGAAAATGAGTATCGTGAAGAAGTACTCATTGAGCAGGAACTTAAAATTACTCGTGAAAATTTTATGAACGAAGAAATTGAACCTGAGGAAAATAATTGTATTAACGGTAGTATTAATCATGAACAATCTTAATGAAGCATTTAAAGTTAGTAAAAGGTATGATTTAAAGGGTAACCCAATAGCATATATTGACCCAAATATTCCTGAGAATAAGGAAACTTTTAAATATAAAGATGTTTTTAAAAAATATGGTGCAAAATGGAGTCCAGATAGTAAATATTGGTTTTGGTATATTGGTAAAACAAAAGACCAGTGGCAGAACGTATACAATAAATTTATTGAACCCGCATTAAGAGAAGTACATAGATTAGAGGGTGCACCAGAAGAAGAAAGTAAAGAATCATTAGTTGCATCATTAGATACTGTTATTGGTGAAATACAAGCAACACCAACTTCAGAAAATGGTGAAGAGGGAATAACATCGGAAGAAAAAAAGGATGTTGTTGATAGATTAGCAAAATTTAAAGAAACACTTGTTAATCTTGATAATGATGAAGAATTTAAGAAAACAATGCAAATTATTACAGCATTTAAAAATTCACAAGGACACAGATATAGTTTTGCAAACACAATATTAATTTGGCTTCAAAATCCTGAAGCAAAAATGGTTAAAAGTGAAATAAATTGGGCAAAATTTAATAGAAGAATTGTTGATAAATCAAAAAGAATGATTGTTCGTTCTCCAGCAAAAAGTGCTTTAAGAAAATATAGTAAAGACCAAGAAAAACAAATTATTGCAAATTTCTTACAATCGGTTGGTAAAAAGAATTATGATGAGTTATCTGCTGGCGAAAAAGAAAGATTAAGTATTATTTTACGTGGTAAATTAGTTAGACGTGAATTTGAATTCACCCCAGTTTATGATGTATCAAATACGGAACAAATTGAGGGTAAAGAAGATTTACTTGGTGATTACGAAAAATACGGTCAAATCAAGTGGTTTGAAGATAATATGTTAAGTGATGAAGTACGACCAATCTATGGTGCATTAACAAAATTTGCTGAAGAAAACGGAATTTCAATTAATTTAGTTGATGATTTAGGTGGTTCAAGGGGAGTGAGTAAAAGTGGAACAATTGATTTATTGAAAAGTGAGGGTAATGATGTTGGTATTACAAAAACTCTTGCACACGAAATTAGCCATGAACTACTACATCAAAAATATTTAAAAAATAAAAATTCGAAATACGCACAATATTTTGTTGGAACATCAGAAGGTCGTGATTTGGTTGAACAACAAGCAGAATTATCGGCATGGATGGTAATGGCATCATATGGTTTTGATTTAAAAACAACATCATTAAACTATGTTGCTATTTGGGGTGCAGATAAAGATGCAATGATTAGGGTTTTTGATACGGTTACTGGTGTTGTAAATCTATTACTTGATTACATTAATGGTCAAATTGGTAATATTAATGAAGTTGAGGGTGAAATAAGACCTGCAAAACACATTACACCAATGGATATTGCTAAAACATTAGGTGTTACTAGTGAATATCAACAAGTATTAAATCAGTCAAAAGACGGATTAAATGAAAATTTTTATGGTTTACTAAAAAGAATTAGTTAATGGGAAAAGTTTCTTATAGTGCTGTTGTTCTTGATGAAAAATCTCACACAAGATTAATTGAACGTTTTAAAGATATAATACCTGAAGGTTTTGAGATTATTGCACATCACATGACAATAAATTTGGGTGAAATAAATCCTGAATATGAAAAATATTTAGGAATGCCAATTCGATTAAGTGTTAATGATATTGCAATGGATGATAAAGTAATTGCCGTTGGTGTTAATGGTTTTTATAGTAAAAATAGTAAACCACACATTACTTTAGCGGTTAATCGTAAAGCGGGTGGTAAACCAGTAATGTCAAATTATTTAACAAATTGGCAAAGTTTAAAAAGACCATTGTTAATATCTGGAAAAGTAACAGAAGTAGAATATAAATAAATAATTTATGGTTAAAAGATTAATAGTATTTGATTTTGATGGAACACTTATCAATTCACCAGAATCTGAAGAGGGTAAGAAAATTTGGTTACAAACTAAGGGTGAAGAATATCCACATTTAGGTTGGTGGGGTAGACCAGAAAGTTTAGATTTAAACGTATTTGATATTAAACCTTTTCCAAGTGTATTGTTACAATTAAAAAAAGAATTAGTAACGCCTAATACCTATGTGATTATACTTACATCACGTATGGAAAAATTACGTCCATATGTTCAAGCAGTACTAGATAAAAATGGTATTGTTGTTGATAAACTAGACATGAAACGTGCTGAAGGTGATAAAGGTGTTAAAATACTTCGTTACTTTAAGCAATTTCCAGAATTAAAAACTATTTGTGTATATGATGACCGTGAATCAGATATACAATCATATGAAAATATAAGAACTCAAATACCAGAAGAAATTGAGTTTAATATTTATCGTGCTAATGAAGGTAAATTGGCATTAACCGAATCAAGTCGAAAACAAAATATGTTGGAAATTATTATTGATGAAATTAAAAAAATAAATTTATAGTATTTATGTTAAAATTATTAATATGATTGACATGCGTTATAAACCACTCCATTTACCACAAGTTAGTGCACCATACACAATAATGTTGCAAAAACTTGATGATGAAGGTATTGGTTATGATGTGGTAGAAGTTGACCCTAATGAACTACAACCATTACAGGGTATTGTATTTAGTGATGAGGTCGGTAAAGTAAATCTTGAAGACATGAATCCAATATGGATTAGTAATGATATGGAAGTTATTGATGGTCATCATCGCATGATTCGTGCATTAATGGATAATAAGAAAAATAAAGCGGTTAAAATTCATTTAAACGGTAAAGATGCTTGTCGAATACTGAATAAAATTCAGGATATTTATGAATATGAACAAGCACAAGGAATGGAAGAAGTTGAAGTTCAAGATACAATAAATCAATATGGTGATGATGAAAATCAATTTTTAAAAACGTTAGAAGAAGATAATATTAACATACCATCAGAAAAAGACGAAAAGAATGTAGTAACATTATATGGATATAGAAAAGAACCAATTAAAGAAAATTCGGTAAATGGTAATTTCTTTTTATCAAATCCTGTTGATGGATATAGTAAGTATCAAATAGATTTTGAAAATTTATTTGATATGCAAGGGACTGGTGTTTCATATAAAGACGGTCAAAATCCAGTAGATATATTATCGAAGTTATGGTTTCCACATGTAAATTTTGAAAAATTAAGTAAAAATTACAATACAAATTCAGAAAATGTAAAATATAAAGCAATTGCTGAAAAAGCAAAATCTCTTGGTTATGATGGTATTAAATTAGATACAATAATCTGGGGACTTAAATAATATAATAAAAAAATGTAAAATATGAGCACGTATAAAATTACAAATATTACGAACAGTCTTGATAAACGTAATGTGAAATATAATACAACACTTGGTGTTGTTTATGTAGATGGAATGGAAAAAAAATTAATTAACATAAAACCAAATGAAACGATATTTATAACAATACCGTCATTACCACTATCAGTACAACGATTAAGAGTTAAAAATCTTGTGTCAGTAATGGAAATTGATTCAAATGAATTGAATAAATTGATTAATGAAACAAAACCAAAAATGGTTAAAACGGTTAAGTCTTCGGAATTAAAACAAAGATTTGATGAAAAGAACAAATCAAGTGAAAAGAACAAATCAAGTGAAAAAAACAAATCAAGTGAAAAAAACAAATCAAGTGAAAAAGAAAGTACATCATCATATAGTAAAAGAAAAACAAAAAAAGATGATGATATAAAAAAAAATGAAGAAACAACAATTGAAAATATAGAATAATTATTTTATTCTTCGTATAAAAAGTCAATCATAATAAAAAATGATTGACTTTTTTTTTATTTTCTTTTATGTTTGGTTTTTTTATATTATTTTTACGTATTTATAATTAATTACATTATTTTATAATATTTTATAAACAAAAGTATGGACGGAAAAATTAGAATTCTATTTTACAATCTTGATGGTGCTGGAGTTAATTACTTCAGAACACTAACTCCTGCAATGGAAATTGAAAGAAATCATTCAGATGAATTTCATGTGGAAATCAATCCACAAATTGATTTCAATGACCCAAATGTTGTCGATTATTTAAAAACATTTCATATTATACATTATCATCGTCAATTTCTTGGTGATACAAAACAAATGTTAAATCTTGCAAATGAGTTACGAAAATCAGGCACGCAATTAATTGTGGATATTGATGATTACTGGCATTTACATAAACAACACCCGTTTTATGGTTTAAGTCTGGAAAGAAAATTACACATACCAATTATTGAAAACCTAAAAATTGCTGATTATGTAACAACAACAACTGATATATTTGCTGAAGAAATTCGAAAAATTACTGGAAAAGATAATGTTGGTGTTTTTTATAACTCAATTGACCCAATATGGATGAAACAGTTTCAAAATAATTGGAAACCCGACCCAGATGGTCGTGTTAGAATAACATATATGGCGGGTTCATCACACATGGGTGATGTACAACAATTAGAGGGTGTAATTAATGTTCTTTCAAACGATTGGGAATTAAAAGATAAATTTAAAGTAATTGTTGCTGGTTGGGATACCGAGGGTAATACAACGGATATTACATTTAATCAAGATTTTGGTGATGAACTACAAAAAAAGGGTTTGTGGACTGCAGAAATGGTTAAAGCAATTAATAATTCAAGGGGTAATGTAGATATGTTACCTAATTTACCAGAAGACATTAAAAACAAGTATCGTGGTAAAGTATTTAATCAACAACAACGAGATATTAAATCAGAAGAAAGCGTATATTACATATATGAAAAATTATTGACTGATAATCATAAAATGATTAAAAATCAAGATTATCTTCAATGGTTAATGAATTTCGAAAGAAATGTTAAGTACGATAATGAGGGAAATTATGCAAGACGTTGGACACAAAAAGCAAATATTTATGCACAGGTATTAGATGAAACCGATATTGTAATTGCACCACTTGCTGACAATACTTTCAATAGAATGAAATCTAATCTAAAACAGGTTGAATGTTGGAGTAGAAAACTTCCTATTGTATGTAGTGATATTCCACCATATAATGTACACGGTAGACATATGGAAAATTGTGTATTAATACCTACGGTAAAAAATGCACATAAATATTGGCAAAAAAATCTAAAAAAATTAATATTAGATGCCGACCTTAGAAAAAAATTGGGTGAGCAACTATATGAAGATTTTAAAGAAGAATATAATCTTGCTAATGTTACAAAAAAACGTATTGAATTCTATAAAAACGTTGTAGCAAAAACATTACATGTAGTTTAAAATTTAAAACAATGAGTGAAAAAAAGAAAAAATATTCTGTTAATTATCAAGGTAATTTATATCAGGGTGATTTAAATTTGTTGCGTAAATTTCTTGAAAGTAGGAACAAACAAAATGAGTCTAATAATATCGATGAAACATCAAATTCTTCATCTTTTTTAAATGAATTAAACAAATCGTGGAAAAAGAAAAATAAGAAGAAAGGAAAAAAGAAACATAAAAAAACATGTGCAAATGTTGAAGAAAACCCCACAATAAAAAATAAAATTTCAGATAATATAAGCAGAGCAGTTATGATTAATAAAGCATTATTAAAAAAAGATGCTGATGCTCAAAAAGCGTGGAAAGAAGAATATTTCAATGGTTTGTTTTTTGAATTTAAAAATTTTGTAATGAAATATAATGAGGGATTACAATTTAAAGAACAAGAATTGATTAAACAAATTAATTACTTAGAACTTCAGGTAAAGGAATATGAAAATAAGTTGAAAGATTTAAAACAACTTGATGAAATATTGAAAAAATATGCGTAGATTTTTTGAAAACATAATTCTTTGGATATATATTAAAATTCATAGCATTTTTATTAATATTAGCATTGCTTTATATAATACTGAACAAGAAATTCTTAAAGCCGACCCTAATATTAATGATGAGGGTAGTAAAAAAGTTACTCGTAAAAGACATAGAAATCAACTACTTGAAAAATTTTATGCTGGTCAACGGGATGAAAAATATGTTCAAGACTACTATGAATTATTAAAAAAAGCCGATAAGTTTATTAGAAAATCAACAGCACATCAAATTGCTGTTGCTGCGGATAAACATTTGCGTTTTGAAGGTCAAGATTATTCAAATAGTAATGGTATTGAAGTAAAGGATAAATATGGTAGACGTTATTCACATTTTGGTTTCTTTGATGATAATCATAAACATGCAGGTAAGACATTGGGTGAAGTACTTGAACTGGAAATGAAAGAAAGACGAACAAATGACGATGAATATGAATTATTATATATATTCAACAATAAACCAATTGAAGCAGGATTGTCAAAAATATTTGATATTACAAAAAAAACTGGAAATACTACCGTTGAAGGTGTGGAAGAAGGAAGTTATAGACATGGTAATGTTATAATTTCACATGTTAGTGAATTTGTTGAAAACGATGAACGTGAAATTATTGATGTGTGGAATAAGTCAAAGCAATTTGTATTTCCAATTAAAGCATATCGTGAAGAAGAAAATATTGTAAATAAAATTGAGGAATTAACTGAATATCTACATGTTAAAAAAATAGCATTTGAAGTAAGACAATTAGAATTTTTCATACCATTAAAATTTAAAACCGAAAATATTGAAAATAATTCTAAAATATTTGAGGAAATTACAAAAATTAAATCTATCTTTGTTCGGGATGAGTATGGTGAATGGATTAGTTTTAATGTTGGAAATTTTATAAAAAGAATAAATTATAACAATACACATGAAGTTTGGAAATTCGAAGGATTTGAAATGGAAAGTGTTAATTTTAAAATGTAAAATAAAATGAGTTCAGAATTTTTAAAAAATTTAAAAAACGCTGTTGAAGCAGGTGATTTTAATTCAGAAGCAGCAAAAAAAATTAATGAAATTAGTGATTTGGCTGAAACAAAAACTGCTGCAGAATCTGAGGAAGCATTAAATAAACGATTAGAATCTGCTGGAATGAAAATTCTTACAGATGATGATATTAATTTAAACACACAGTTTGAAGAAAAAATGGAAAAAATTAAAAAACAAGATGAGGTTAACAAAGTTTTAGCAACACTAATTGAAATTGAGGATATGGTGAAAGCCAGTATTGATGATATGCTATCACATGTTAATGAAATTGAAAATAAATTTGATAAAGAATTTGAAATCGAAAACCCAATATTTGGTGATTTAAGTCTTAAGATTGAAGAAATAAAAAACAAGTATAAACAATAAATTTAATAATTATGGCAAAAATTGAAAAAGCGTCAGAAGACGTAGTAAAACTATTTAGTGAGATTAGAGATAAATCAACAATTCCATATTGGATTCAATTTGAAGTTTTCTGTAATAATAAGCAGAAAGAACTTTATAAAATTGTAAAAACAAATGATATTGTTGAAATATTGACTGATGGTGTTAATTTTGCAGTTGTTTTTAATGAAGAGATTTTTGACCAATTACCTGATGACATGCAAGAAATGGCAATTGTTGAGTGCTTGGCAGGAGTATCTGTTAGTGAAAGTGATGCAGTATCATTAGAAAAACCAAATTTTAACACACATACTGGTGTATTACAAAAATATGGTCATGAATCAATAATTGTACTACATGAGTCGATTGAAAGCCTTTTCACTGAAAAAAAACAACGTGAAGATGAAGAAAAAGCGAGAACCAAAGGTAAGCGAGGTAGAAAACCAAAACAATAGTTGGTGTAATTAAACAAAAATCCAGATAATTATCTGGATTTTTTTGTTTATGAGTATTTATAGAAAATTAAAAAGATGAAATCATATAACATTACATATCCACTTAAAGATAATTCAGTAACCAATGAATTTCTTGGAACAAATGTAATTACAAAAGACTCATATAGTTCAAATTTAATACTTTTATTACTAACACAAGTAGGTGAAAGATACTATAATCCAGAATATGGTACTAATTTATTAAAATATGTATTTGAACCAAACGATGCCTTAACATCATCAGAAGTCGAAAAGGAAATTAAAGATATGGTTTCGAAATATATTCCTGAATTAAGTATAACATCAGTAACTTTTGATTGGGGAACTGATGATGAAGGTAGTGTAATTTCAGACAATCAATTAAACGTAAATGTTAAATTTGTTTATCGAGAAGGATATTACAATGAAGAAGGAAACATTAATATTAAATTTTAATAACTAACCTATGGCAGAAAAAAGTAATGTAATAAAATATGGTAGTAGAACATTTGGTGAAATTCGTGAAGATTTAATTGCACTAATAAAACAATCATATCCTGAAGTATTAAATGATTTTAGTGATTCTAGTGTTGGAGCAATGCTAATTGATTTAAATGCGGGTGTTACTAATAATTTGGCTATCAATACAGATAGAGTGTTTCAAGAAACCCAATTAGAATTTGCACAACAAAAATCTTCAATATTGAATATAGCAAAAAATATGGGGTTCAATATTCCACCTAAAAGACCATCGGTTACTGTTGCTGATTTTACCGTGGTAGTTCCTGTACTTGGAAATAAACCAGATTCGAGTTATTATCCAGTTTTAGAAGCAGGTGCACAGGTTTTAGGTGGTGGTAAAATTTTCGAAACCCAAAATAATATTGATTGGAATTCTCCAATGAGTAATTTGGGTGACCCAAATCGTAAAATTGTACCTAATTTAAATTCTAACGGTATTATTGAAAGTTATAACGTAACAAAACGTGAAGTTGTATATAATGGTAATTCAAATATATATAAAAGAATAATTAATTCAGGTGATGTAATACCATTTTTTTCAATAACACTTCCAGACCCAGACGTTATTGAAATTGATAGTGTTATTTTATTGGAAGGTACTAATAATAGTACTCCTGATAATAGTTTGTTTTATAATCCAGAATATAGATATTATGAGGTTGATTATTTGGCACAGCAACGTGTTTTTATTGAAGACACCACAAATAGTTCAAATAGTGATTCACAAGGAATTAAGGCTGCTAGATGGATTGATGTTACAAAAAAATTTATTAAAGAATATACATCAAAAGGTTATTGTAAATTAACGTTTGGTTCAGGTGATTCAGATGTAAATGCGTTTAAAGACGGATTCTTAAAAGAGGGTGTTAGTAATAGATATTTTCTTGAAAATTTTTTAAATAATACTGCACTTGGTGAAAAATTGAAAGCAGGTTATACATTATATGTTAAATATAGAACAGGTGGTGGAAGTAACTCTAATATTGGTACTGATGTACTAACAAGAATGGGAACTTATAAATTATCAGTAAATGGTGCGAGACAAGATTATAACCGTGATGTGCAAAGAAGTATTACAGTAACAAATCCAATTCCAGCAATTGGTGGAAATGATGGGTTGAGTGTTGAACAAATTAGACAATTAATAAAATACAATTATTCTAGTCAGTTTAGGGATGTTACATTAACAGACTATGTTTTACAGATATATAAAATGCCTGGTCGATTTGGTTCACCATTTAGAGCAAACGCATATAAGTTAAATAATAAGGTTGTTATACCAGTATTGGATATTGGTTCAGATGGAAAACTATCAAATACGAGTAATTCAATATTAAAGGAAAATATTGCTGAATATCTCAGTCAATATAGAATGATTAACGATTACATTGAAATTAAAGACGGTAAAATATTTAATTTAGCCTTTGAAGTTGATGTTTTTGTTGAAAATATTGCAGATAATCAAATTGCAAACGGTATTATAACAACAATAAAAAACTATTTGGATATTAATAGTCATGAAATGAATGAAGATATTTTTATTGGTAAATTACAAACACAAATATTAGAGGTAAGTGGTGTTATTAATATCGTGGGTATTAAGGTTTTTAATAAAGTGGGTGGAAATTATTCCAACAATACTATTGCACAAGGAATTGTTGATAATAGTACTGGTGAAATACTATTAACAAATAATACAATATATTCATTACCAGATTCAATGTTTGAGATTAAATATCCTGAAAAAGATATTAAAGTATTGTTAAGAAAAAAGGTTGGTTAATGGAAGTGATTAAAAAAACCATACTACAAGCAGTAACTACTGGTACAACAACTGGTTGTACTGGTAGTTGTCGTGTTATTATTCCCGATTTAACGAAAGTATATTACATTAAAATTTGTTTAACACAGGATACGCAAGATTGTGGTTTTTTTGATGTTTTTGAAACACCAACAAATGATTATTATTTTTATGGAACTAATGATGTTGTGGGTATTGGAGAATTATTATTAGATGATTTTAAATTTAAATAATACATGAAATACATACATTCTGTTTGGTCACAAAAACCATTAAATAACAATTATAATATTAATAATTTTTATTCATATTTACTAAGTGCATTATTAATAAAAAAACATGGACATAAGATTGAATTATTTTGTGATGAATCATTAAGTGAAATGTTTTCGTTAATTCCATATGATAAAATAAATATTGTTGATTTTAATGCCGATAGGATTAACCAATATTTTTGGATTTGGGGTAAAATAAAAACACAAGAATTAATAAATGAACCATATGTTCATGTGGATGGTGATGTTTTTTTATTTAATGATATAATAAAAAATATACAAAATGATGTTATAGTACAATCACAAGAGGATAATAAAACAATGGGTTATTCATTTGAAAATACGTATCGAAAATCATTATCACCATTAAAAAATTTTAGTTTTGGTGTTAATTGGGATAAATATAATACTTTTGCTTATAATTGTGGTGTTGTGGGTTTTAATAATATTGAATTAAAAAATGAATACATAAAAAAAGCAAAACAAATTGTAAAAACATTAAGTTGTGACATTAAAATTAACGAATATATTAATGGGTATAGAAATATGTTAGTTGTAATAGAACAGGCATTACTTTACTATTATGTTAAAGAATATAATGTTAATCCGTTTGAGATTATACCATATGATGAAATAATAAAACATAATTATGATTGGTTTAACACAATACCAATTAAAATTGGTTATTGTCATATGTGGGGTTGTAGTAAATTTAAGAATGAAATTCTTGAGAAAATAAAATTAAATGTAAAAAAACATTTTCCTAATAATTATAAATCAATTATTAAATTTGAAAATCAATATAAATAATGATTACTGGTAGCACAAATAATAGTAGATTAATTGAATTGAAAAAGTATAAAATCACTGATGATTTTAGTGAACAATATTTTGGTAGTGGTTCATTGTCAACTAATGGCGTTGATTATATAAATTCAATTTCTGGAATTAGTGTTACGTATTATATCAATGGTATTAAATATATTGATAACGTTACTGGTAAAACTACGACATTTTATTATGAACCACAAAACGATAGTAATAAGTTCACAAATAATTATTATTATAAAGACCCGAATAAAGAAAATATTATTGCTAGTCCAAAAATTAAGGATGATGTATTTATAGAGAGACAACAATTATCCGCATTTGATGATAATTACAAACTTCAGTTTATTAAGAATTTAGTTGAATTATCAACATATGCAGGAGGAAAATATTTTAATATAGTTAATAATACGTAAAATGGCAGTAGGAATTTATGGAATAACAAGACCCGCAGATGTTAGTGTTGATGACATTGACATCTACTATAATTACATACCCAACAGGGAAACAAATAATGATACGATTTATAAATTAGATGCAACACAATTATTAACGTATAATTATTTGCCTGATGATGAAAAATTGTTTGATGAGGGTGTGGATAGAAATATATTAGAAGGATTGTATAACTTAAGATTACCAGCATCGGTATTTAGTCAATTGGGTATATACACAATATACATTAAACCAAAAAGTTTTTATACTACTGTTCTTGATTGTAGTGTATTATCAGCACTACCAAACGTTAAAGGTATTGTTGTTGATGTTAATAGTTTACCCGAAGGTTTAAGGGGTAACAATGCACTTCAAGGGTATCGTATTGAATATATTGATATGGTAACAAACAACAAAATAAGAAATGTGGTTAGATATGTTGTGACATCAAATAAAGTAATACCAATAAATGAAAATGTCGGTAATACTACACAAAAAACAACTAGATATAAGTTTGATGATAGTGGTTCTCTAATGTTTTTACAGTTAACTCCAAGTAGTTCAACCGATGTAAAACCAAATGTTTCTCCATTTATAGGTAGTCCAACACAAACAATTATTATTTCCAACACATTTTTTAATCCAATGGTAATTGAAGTCGATTTAGTTGAAAATACCATTGATACTCTTTCAGATTTAGTTGGTGGTGAACAAATAAAAGATGTAGATAACGGTATTTTAACATATTATGATAAGAATAGGGTTATTACTAAACAATTCGATATTTTTGAAATTAAGGATGATGTTAGTGATGTTTCATTATTTGAAGTTAAGCAAAAAAGAACGAATATTGACGAGACACAAAATTTTAATGATGTAATTAGTGAAATAGAATAAAAATTTTATTAATTCTACATGATAAATCCCAATTATTGATTGGGATTTTTTATTTTATCGTATTTATATTAAAATTGTTAAAATTGTGGCAAAAGTAAAAGTTGTAAATACAAAAATTGATTCGAATCTCAACGGAAATAATTTTACCGATACACCATCGAACACAATATTTTCATTTGGTTCATTTAATATTACGTCTAATTTTGACGATAAAGTATCGATTGATTATAGCAAAACATTAAGTACTTTTGTTCGACCAGTTACATTAGAAACTCTCGGATTTACAGAAAAACAATCAGAAATTATAAACAATACTACAACGAATTTAGTTTTAAATCTAAATAATTCTGATTTAAATACTTTTGTTAGATATGGTTCTGCGTATGAATTTTTAAGAGTATCGATACAAAACATAATATTAGCATATCCAGCAAGTCTGTTCGCATTAACCACTGGTGGTAATCCAACATATGCTTATTTAACATACGACCCTGTTTCAAACATATCAACATTTGGTGTACCAATTAATCGTATTGTTAATAATTTTGGTCTAATATATAATGATAGTAATCAATCAATTCCTGATGATAATGAATTAAAAAATTTAAATTTATCGTATGAAAAATATGTTATTTCTACTTCATTAGAACCTGAAATTCCGTATGATGTTATCGGATTTTCTGGATATAGTGAAAACAGTAGTGATTTTCAGCGTAGAAATTATATAATGTTTAATGTGGAGGGCAATCCATTTCATTTAATGGGTACTGGTGAAACTGGAAATCTTGATTTTCACATTAAACCAAACAATGTTGTTTTTGAAGAGTTTAGAGCAGAATTAAATCCATATGAAAAATATATTGTATCTGAAAGAAATGGTGTTAGAGGATTTGAATTTACATTAAAGACACCAGTACTTTTAGATAATGGTGAGATAATATATTCAAATACTTTAGCACAGTGGTCAACAAGTGATGGTTATAATATTGATATTAACAACACAAACTATCAAAGATTTTTAGAAGTGGTGTTAACAATAGGTGCTAAATACGATAAAATAAAAACAGATTTAATTGCCAGATTTTTAACACCATCATCATTAAAAACATATGACCTTACCGAAGAGGGTAAGATGACAAAGTTACTTAGAATATATGGTAGAGAATTTGACCAAATTAGACAATTTATTGATTCATTAGTTTATGTGAATAAAATATCATATGATAAAATTAATAATATTCCAGACCAAATTGTAAAGAATTTATCAAAAACATTTGGTTGGGAATACTTTTCATTGGTGAACGAAAGTGAATTAATGGATAGTTTTTTAAGTATTGATGAAAAGGAACGAAATTTAAATGAAGACTTACTACCCGCAGAAATTGATGTAGAATTATGGAGAAGAATTTTAAATAATACAAACTATTTTTGGAAATCTAAAGGTACTCGTGAATCATTAAAATCAATGTTTTTGTTAATTGGAATTCCCGAACCATTTATTAATATCACAGAATATGTATATACCGTTGAGGGAAAAATCAATCCAAATACTGTAACATTAAGTCAATATGATTTTCCTACGAGTTCATTACCTTATGATAATAGTGGATACCCAGTAGCACCTTTAGAAACAAAAGATTTTTATTTTCAAATTTCTGGTGATACTGATGCTGGTAAAAGATATATGGATGTTTTTCGTATGGCAGGTTTTAATTTAATTGAAACAATTGATAATAAAAAATCTTGGGTTGAAGAGGGTTCGATAACTAGGATTCATTACAGTACCCCACAATATTATCAAGAGGACAGTAAGTTAGTGTTAAATACCAAAGCAATTGACGTAGCATTAGATACTGCACGTGGAATTGAATTTGATGTTTTTACTTACATTAAAGATGTTGATTTTCCAGCAAATAACAGTGGATATACACTACCATTTTCGTATGTTAATATCTCACTAGCATATACGGGTAGTGAAAATACATTCACATTGCCAATTGATTATGATAAATATGAGGGTGATTTAGAAGTAAGATTTAATGGAATACTATTAAATGCACCAAAAACTGGTAGTACTAGTGGTATTACAACAAATGCTGATTATAGTGTTAGTGGAAATTCATTTACTTTATTAACTGCAAGTGCTACATCAAACACTTCTCGTAGAGACGTGATACAAGCAACTTTTATATATTCTGGTGATTCACAACCAATTACTGGGATAACAGTTAATTATGTTGTAACAAGAATCAGTGCAAATCCTAGTGGTACTGAAATACCATTACCTAGTAAACCACGTGGTGATGTTCAGTTAACAATAAATGGAATTGCATTAACAAAAGGTGTTGGTGGTTTAACTGGTGATTATAGTGTTGATAGTGAAAACGATAAAATTATCGTTTATAATTCCGATGTAATATCATACCTAATGATTAACCCACAAATACAGGTTTCATATATTGAGGTTGATGGTAGTGATAGTATTAATTTAAGAAGTGAAGTGGTTAGAATTGATAGTTTTAATACAAGTAAAATATATTTTAATCAATCTGCCAACAAATATGTTTTTAAATTAAATTACAAGGTAAATGATGCTAAAGAAATTAAATTTTTAGTGGATGGTATTGCATTAGAACCATATAAAGATTACAATATAAATACAATGAATCCATTCGAGGTATATTTACCAAAAGGAATGAAGTATGGTATGGTTATTAGTGTATACTACTTAGTTGGTGGTGATGAAATATTTACTCCTGTGGTTTCAGATGATTTTGGGTTAGGTGATATTACAAAATTATCGTTTTTAGAATTTCTTGAATTAATACAGAGAAGAATGATTAATGCGAGAACAAGAAAAACAATAACAAATTCAAAAGGTGGTTGGTATCCTACGGTACAGAAAATATATGAAACATATCTAAAGAGAAGCACATTAAATTCAAACAATAGTTTATTATCAAATGGTTATACTTTTCAAAATTTATATCCGTTTTTAAGTAAATATAATGCGTTTTTTCAACGATTTGTAGACCAATTATTATCTGCAACAGTAATCATGAAAAAGGGTGGATTACTGGTTCGAAACGGATTATTTACAAAGCAAAAATTTGCATATAAAAGGGGTGTTAATTTATTCAAAGAAATTGTTGATGATGAGTTAATTGACAATAGAAATCAAATGTTGTTTCAATATTTAGGTAGTGATGGTGCAACATTTAAAGTATCACAACCATCAGAAGATGTACCACCACCTTTCGTATTAAGTGTTGAAACTAAATCTGGTACTGCTGGTTATAGAGAAATAACGGAAACCATAGAATCTGGTTTTTCATTTGAAATTCAAACAATTATGGATGGTTATATAAGCAATGCGGGTGGTATAAATGTTTCTGGATATACTGATGTTATTAGTTATGGTATTGAATATAGAGGTACAATGGCAAGAGAACAACCTTGGATACCAAATATCATTACTGATACACTAGAAACAAATAGTTATACAATACCAATGATTTCTGGTTTAACACCTGGTAATTCATATGAATATCGAGCGATTGTAAATACACCAACATTATCTGCGGTTGGTAGTAAACTAACGATTGTAATACCAGAACCTGAACCACCATTAGTTCCATCAGGAATGACTAAATTACATACATCAGTAACTGAAACAACAATATGTAATGCTGGTGGATGTAATATACAAGGATATGAGGATGTCCAGTGGTATGGTGTAGAATATGAAGAAATTAGTACAGGTGTTCCATTTAATGTTACTCCAAGTAGTTTTACTAACATAAGTCCTGCAAGTACAACATGTAGTGTTACAATCTGTGGTGATATTACAAATTCATATACAAGACAAGCAGTTGCTGGTGGAACACCAATAACATGGTTGATACCTGCAACACCTGAAATACCAACACCAACAGGTATTCAACAAACAATTGGTATTCAAACCAACACATCAACATCATCAAGAACTGGTTGTGTTGTTTATACACCAGCAATTGGTACACCAAAAATTGTTGAATTTACACAATTAGGTGCTACTGTACAAAAAACTATTAATGTGGTTAACGAAACAGGATACCCCGATACTTTTCCAGCCGAATATCCAGAAAATGGTGGTGGTTATTTAATTTGTATTTGTGATGCTGGTTATTTAACACAACCATTTGTTGGTGAATCATATAATTTAACATTGTCATATTATTTTTGCAAGGATGTAACAAACGCAGCGCATGTTCAACATGTTCAATGTGTTTGTGCGACATGTAATGGTGGGTTGATTGGTGAAGAATCTTGGGGTCAAAAGGCTGCTGGTAGTTGTAGTGGTAGTTTTGCAACAAAAACAATCAATAATGGTGATGTTGTGAGATTATATGCTAGAGCATCAACGCAGGATAAAGATAAGTTTCCAAGTATTGCAAGAATAAGTTTTGATGTATCAGGAAACGGATATGTTAAAGGAAGTCCATCAATTGTAGAAGCAAAAACATGCACAACACAATCTGATGAACAACAAGGAGTTAGATAATTAAAATTTATATTATGACATGGATTAAAGCACAGCCAATAAAACAAGGAGCACTAATTAAAAATTGGTATAATTATACAATTACTGGGTTAACACCAAGTACAACATATAGATATAGGTCGTTTTTTATTGTTGATGGTGTTGAATATAAGGGTGTTAATGAGTATACTGCAACAACAGCAGCAATTAATTATCAAATACCAACAGTAAGCACTGGAAATATTGTAGATAATATTGCTGAAACAAGTTTTGATATTAACAATAATGAAATTACATCAGATGGTGGTGCAAGTATTATTGAATATGGTATTTTATATACACAATTAACGGCATTTAATGGTTCAAATACTTTAGTGCTGAGTAATTATCCAACAAATGTGAAAAAGGATTCAACAACAAGCAGTGTTTCAATCCCAACAACATTTAGTGGTGAGACAACAGGTTTACTTGCTGGTACAAATACATATTATCGTGCATTTGCAAGAAATGCTGTTGGTGTAGCATATGGTCAAATATATTCACAATTAACAAATGAAGCATCTACTGGTTATTTTACAATGGATACATCGGTATTTCCAGGTTCAACAAAATTAATTGCAACAAACTATAGTTCGTCTAAAAAATATGAAATTGTGATAAAATATTTCTTAGAAGCAGATGTTGCTAATATTAATGGATATTCTCAAAATACTGCAATAACAGAAATAATTGTTTATAGAGATGGTGTTAATTATTTTTCAGATTCAGTACAAACTGAAACAATATGTGAAATGGGTGAATCGGATGTTGTGGGTAAAACAGGTATAACGACAATCTCTGATATTACAAATTTAAATACAACAAGAATAACAACTTCAATTGATTTTGAAAACGGTCCCGATGGTATTGTCAAAGGTGGTCGTGCAAACATTCAATTGTTAGAGGTATATGAAAGTATTGATAATGGTGTTACATATAATCAGATAACAATTCCAGCGAATCAACATAATTTAGCACGATATCATGAAGACCAAATGGGAATTACTACAATTGGAACTGTATAATAAAAATAATATGAATGTATTTATATTAAGATAACAAAATTATGGCATTTATTGATAAACAAGATAGTACGGTATTAAATATAAAATTAACCTCAAAGGGTAGAGAACTACTTGCGGAGGGTAAGTTAAATTTTAAATACTTTGTAATTGGTGATAGTGAAATTGATTACAATTTAAACAATGAAATTGAAAATGATTATTATTCATCAGGATATACTGGTTTTGATTCATCAGTACTTGCTGCAATGGATAAAAACCCAGAAATTATTTCATCAATTCCACGTAGTTTATCTGGCGATTCGTTTAACGAATTACTTTCAATACCAATAACTAATTACGTTGTTGAGAATAGTGTTGAACCTATTGGTTTTTTTGATAATAGTGGTACTACATATAATACTGATAGTAATCATGTGAAACAACCAAATGCCATGATTCAAGTAAGTGGTGTTGCTGGAGGATTTAGTGTTACGCTATTAAAATCGCCAGATTATGGTTCTAGTGTTGAAGAACCAATTGAAGGTGATTTACTGTACATTAAATGGACTACAAACAATAGTACAACAGGATTTACTGTAAATAGTAATTATCCAACACCAAATTTATTTTATAGAATTGTTAGTGTTGTGGGTAGTAGTAAATTATCTGATGGAAGTATAACACTTAATGTTGATAGAGAATTGCCTGATTTCAGTTCACTTGGGTTATCAACAAGCATATATGCAGGTGCAATGGTTTACTATAATAGTATTAATTACGGAAATAATGGAGTAATTGGTATGTCACCAACGGATTATGTTGATAATAGTGTTATTGCATTTTTAGAAAATTGTCAGTGTCCAACAATAATATTTCCTTTTTGGAATTTATCAATATTATACATAGAAGAAATTGCTGGGGTTCAAGCGGATAATATAAAATACACACAATTTAACAATAAATCAATGGGTGGGTTTGTTTCTTATATTCAAAATCAATCACCTGTATATAAAAAATTGGGTGTTATACACTATACAAACAATTCACCTGCAAATGTATATGCAGAGGGATTTTTATTAAAAACACCGAAATTGGATATTCCTACAATAATGTGGCATAAATCTACTGGTACTACAATGGGATTAACATTAATTGCTAGTGGTAGTACAAAAATGTTAACAGGTGATACAAAATCGCTAAACATCAACTATTATGATTTAACTGATTTATCTGGTAATGTTGTAGGTAAAGTATTTCCAGATTTGAAAATTTTTGTAATTGAAGACCAAGAATTATTATTTGCAATGTCATATAAATCAAATAGGTCATGGACACTTCCAAATTATACAATTGATATTTAAAAAATAAAATGGTATGAATACATATACAATATATACAACATATGCGCTGGTAATGACAGGTAATACCGCAGGATATAATAATGCAATTCATTGTAATTATATTAACACAAAACAAATTGAAACAGATAATATTACAATACAAGAAATCAGTTTGAATTTTCAAAGTTCAGACGATTTTAGATTTTTATCTAGTACTGTTGAAACTGGTTTTACAGCACATAGAATATATTTAATAGCACAGGTTGTTCAAGAGGTTAGTGGTGTGACAACCAAACCAAACCCATCAAACTGGAAATATTTAGATGTTACAAATCAAATTACTGGATATGTTGGTGGATTATTAACTAAAGAATTAATAACTAGTGTTGTGTATAAGATGCCATTAAATAATTACGATAGTTATTCAATATATAATCTATACTATTTAAATTATCCGTCTGAGGGTCAAAATAATTTATTAAATTTTGGTGATGAAACATATTTTTTTGGTAATGTAACAACAGATATTAAAGCAGATGTTTATACACTAGACCTTTCAATTTCACTTCCATTAAATGAATTTAATTCAAGTACAAATTCAACATGGGATGGTGTATCTAAAGTGTATATGACTGAAATTGGTTTATACGATGAAAATAAAAATTTAGTTGCCATTGGAAAATTAAATAATCCAGTGCCTAAAGATGCAACAATTTCAAGAACATTACTATTTGCATTAGATTTTTAATTTAATCATAAATTTTTATATTTTTTTATAGTTTCTTAGTATTTATTATAAATAATTATATATAAACATTATAATAAATATGAGAGATATTCTTATTGAAAAAAGTGTAAAGCCAAAATCAGTAATTATTGATGGTGAATTACACAATAAATTTAAAATTTTCTGTAAAGGTAAATCAATGAAAATTGGTGGTGTTGTTGAGGATTTAATTATATTATATTTAGATAATCCAAAAACCATACAGAAATTAATTGATGATGTTAAAGATAAGTAATAATTTAAAAAATTAACTATGGAAAAATATATATGGTCGTTAGATATTAGTACAACAAATATTGGTAGCGCATTATGGGATAGTAAAGGTAAACTTATAGAATTAAAACATCTTGAATTAAAGACTGATAAAAATGTATTGGTTGATTATAGAGACATTTATAAAGCGGAGATATTTGAAAAATATGTTATAGATTATAAGCGAAGAATATTAAAAGAACTTAATGGTGAAATAATACATGTAATTGTTGAAGAACCTCTAGGTGGTAGTAATAATGCAAATACTGTATCATTATTATATGGATTTAATGGTATATGTCGATATATTTTATATACAATTTTCGGTAAATATCCAATAAAAATTAGTGTACATAATTCAAGAAAATTATTTTGTACTGAATTGGTTCATACTAAGAAAGTTAAGGGTGAATTGGTTGAAGTATTATCATTTCCACCAGAATATCGTGATAAGAAAAAGTTGTATATCTGGGAAAAAGTTTGTAATTTAGAACCGCAAATCGAATGGTTTTATAAGAAAGACAGTAAAGAACCCAAAGACATGTGTTTTGATATGTCAGATAGTTATGCTGTTGGTTTTGCAGGATTAAAAAAACTTGGAATTATTAAATGAAATATATTTACTTAATACAATCATTAGAAAATAGTTATTATAAAATTGGGGTGTCAAAACACCCCAATAAACGTATTAAAGAATTACAAACGGGAAATTCTTCTAAATTAAAATTAGTTGAATCGTATCAATCCGAATTCGCACATTTAATTGAAAAAACATTACAACGAAAATATGTTTATCTTCGTAAAGAGGGTGAGTGGTTTGATATGTCAATTAGTAATGAGGTTTCATTTATTAATGAATGTAAGGAAATCGAAAAAAATATTATATTTTTAAAAGAAAATGGTAATGTATTTATATAAAGCCTTGTGTTTTTGATAAATTTGTTATATGTTTGACAAAAATTTAACTAATTTAAAATAAAAAAATGAAATATGAAAAGAGAAACAATAGAAAAAGCGATTGAAGTAATTAATTTCGCAATAAAAAATCAAATTTCAGTAAAAGAAGCATCAGTTAAGTGTGGATATTCAGATACGTATGTAAAAAATATAAAAGCGGTTGTTTATGAAAAATATGAAAACGGAATTTTAGATGATGAACTGTTTGATTTATTTAATACTGCATATATTATATATAGAGATAATGGTTTCATTCAAGAACCACATTTAGCAGAAAAGGTTGCAAACAAAAAACCAAAAGATTTACTCAAAGGTGAAAATTTAACATTAAAAGTAAATGGTGTTGAGGGTGAAGTTGAATGGGTAAGTGGGTCAAATTATCCACCAGACCACGTAAAAACTCTTGATGAACTACTTAAAGCAACTGAAGTAGATTTAAATTCATGGAAAGTAGATAGTTATAGTATTAATAAATGGGATGTTACTGGCTGGAAAAGTGGTTCACCTGAAACAATTCAAAATTGGCAAGTTAAAGCACGTCTTATTAGAGATAATAAGACATTTAAAGAAAAGCAAATTGGTGAAATGTTCATTGAAATGGTTAAAAATTATGAACCACCAGTTTATGATTGGCAACCAGAAATTCCTAAAAAAACCGAAGAAGATAATTTATTAGAAATTTCAATATTTGATTTACACATTGGTAAACTTGCTTGGGGTGGTGAAACGTTTGAAAATTATGATTCAAAAATAGCACGCCAAAGATTTTTATATGCAATTGAATCTTTACTACATAGAGCAAGTGGTTTCGAATATTCAAGAATCTTATTCCCAGTTGGTAGTGATTTCTTCAATAGTGATAATATGAATAATACCACAACTAAAGGTACTCAACAGGATGAAGACCTGCGTTGGCAAAAAACGTTTGATATTGGAACAAGACTTTTGGTTGATGCAATTAATATGTTGAAACAAACAGGTGTACCTGTTGATATTATTGTAATTCCTGGTAATCATGATTTTGAAAGAAGTTACTATATGGGCAAATTTTTAAGTGCATGGTTTAATAATGACCCACAAGTAAATATTGATACACATGCATCACCAAGAAAATATTATCGTTTTGGTAATGTTTTATTAGGTCTTACTCATGGTAGTGAAGAAAAGGAAAGTAGTTTACCAATGATAATGGCAACAGATGTTCCGTCAAAACCAATGTGGAGTGAAACAAAATTTCATGAGTGGCATATTGGACACATTCATAGGAAAAGAAATGTGAGGTATAATGTTGTTGATAATAAAGAAAGGAATTTAAATGAAGATTTGGGTGTAACAATCAGATATTTATCAAGTCTTACTGGTACTGAGGAATGGCATCATAAAAAAGGATTTGTTGGTCAAATTAAAGCAGCAGATGCTTTTGTGTGGAATCATGACTATGGATTAGTTGCACATCTAAATACAAATATAATAATTGAATAATTATGGCAGAAAAAAATTTAATTAAGTTAGCGAAAGGTGCAAAAAAAACACCCACAAAAAAAACACCTACAAAAAAAACGATTCAAAAACCGAAATCATCAACCGATGAGCGTGAATTAAAAGCAAAACAAAAGGTAGAGGAATTATTACAAGACGTTCCTTTGGTTATTGAAAAAAAGGACGATTTACTTGAAGTAGATAACACTGAAAATAAAGTTAGTGTTGAGTGGCTTGAAGAACAAATTACACTACTTTCAGAAAAAAATGAATCTTTAAAAGCAGAACTTGAAATTTCAAAAGCAGATTTCCAAGAATTAAAAAACTGTGGTGTATCGAATGATGATGGTGTTAAACTAAAAGTGATTGAACTATTTAACGAAATACAAGAAAATCACCTAAAATTAGGAACTGACCCAAATACTGGTATTGGAAATTTTAGAATCTATTGTCCTGGTTTTCTTAATCGTCTAATTGTTTTCTTTCCATTTTTAGCGAAAGAGAAAAGATATTAAACCAATGAAAATAATTAGATTTGCCTTAAAACATTTGTTATAAGGCAAATTTTTTTTATATTTGTGTCATGATAAGAGGACAAGAATTTCATAGTATAATACAAAACGTTTTTGATGACGTTAAGGGTATAAATGTATCTGAACAACTTCAAGTATGTTGTCCCCGTTGTCAAGAGCGTGAGGGTCTTTCATATCCAGATGGTAAATTCAATCTTGAAATAAATACTGCTAAGAGAATGTTTCGTTGTTGGAAATGTGAAGACCCCAAATTTAGTGGTTCTCTTGGTAAATTAATTAGATTATTTGGTAGTCACATAGATTATGAAATATATAAATCGTATGTTGGTAGTATTCAAGATTATGTTTTTGATGATGAAGACGATGAATTAATTCAAGTTAAACTTCCAGATAATATGATATTATTTTCTCAAATGGAAGTGAATAATCTTGAACATTTTGAAGCCTATAATTATTTAGTTAATGAACGAAAAATTTCAAGGGAAATTATTTTAAAATATCGGCTTGGTTTTTGTACAACAGGTAAATATAAAAAAAGAATTATAATACCATCCTATGATATTAGTGGTGGTATTAATTATTTTGTTGGTAGAAATTATGGTAGTAAAACAATAGATGGTATAAGAATATCACCATATCTTAATCCTAAAGCAGATAAAGATAAAATAATTTTTAATGAGGGATTAATTAATTGGGATTCTACTGTATATTTAGTAGAGGGTGTTTTTGATATGCTAAGTGTTCCAGTTAATTCAATACCGTTATTAGGAAAAACAATTTCAATTACATTATTTAATAAGTTAAATGAGATAAAACCAAATGTTGTTGTATTACTAGACCCAGATGCATATAAAAATAGCATAGACTTATATTATACATTATATTCAATATATGTTGATTGTGAGGAAAGGGTTAAAATTGTTAAATTACCAAACAATGATGATATTGATGAACTTCGAAAAAATCAAGGTATTGAAGAAGTGATTAAATCATTATATGGTGCAAGAAATTTAACAACTGAAGATTATTTTATTCAAAAGTTAAAAAAACCGTATGATAACAGAACAAGAGGATACAATTCTAATTCAAAATATTTTAAATGGAAATAAAGTATCTGAAAAAACACTATATGATAAATATAAAAAACGTGTAATCAATTTTATTAAACAAAATTATTCTTGTTATAATGATATTGATGATGATGTATCTGAAATTATGATACGAATATTTTTAAATTTAAAATTTTTTGATGTAAAAAAGTCTAAATTTAATTCGTGGGTTTTTAGCATTGCAAAAAATTATATGATTGATAAATGGAGATGTAAATCATGTATTACAACTACCACTAATTATACCATTGATAGTGGTATGTATACAACATCAATTGATTGTATTTATAATTCAGGTACAATTGAATTTGATAATAATACAATTTCTGTAAGTAATAGTTTTGAAAACTCTAATTCAATTTGTTATATTTCAACACAAATATCATCACAAGACTATATGTTGTTAGATATGAAATACATACAGGGTTATGATTATGATGAGATTGGTAAGGAATTTAATTTAACAAGTAGTACAATAAGTAATAGGGTTAACTATATAAAAACTAAAATAAAAAAAAATAATTCTGAATTAATATATGAATAAAAAAGGCATCGAAATCGATGCCTTTTTCAAAAAACACTTATTTAATTTCCACATTTTTTTTACTTAACTTCTTATTATCGGTTTGTTTTGGAACAATAATTTTAAGTATTCCATCCGACATTGAAGCGTTAACATTTTCTTCATCTACATCATCAGGTAAAATAAATGACCTTTCATATTTACCAAAATACGTTTCTTTACGATTATACTTTATGTCAATATTTTCTTTACGTTCTGCTTTAATTGTTAGTACATCTTTCTCTACATTAATTTCAATATCATCTTTTTTTACTCCAGCAAGTAATATGTCTATTTGATATTCCTTATCATTTTCAATGACATCATGAACAGGTGTTTTTACTTTAGAATCTGTAACAACTGTTGGAAAATCAAATAATTCATCGAAAAGGTTGTTAAATAATCTAATTGTTGGTGTGTTGTAGTTTCTAACAAGTGTCATAAGTTTAATTTTTTTAAATAAAGTTATTTTTAATAAAAAAAATCAAATATAATACCAAATCAAACAATCTAACATTTTGTCACATTAATTGAATATTTTTATGACAAAATTTCACATTTTTTTTACTTGCATATATTGAACGTTTTAGATATATTTGCAATAAATTAAAAATATATATGATATCGAAGATAGCACATTTAGCAGATTTACATATCCGTAAAACTCCCACTCGTAGTGAAGAATATGAAAAAGTTTTTAAAAATTTAATAAATTCATTAAAAAAAGAAAATCCTGATAGAATTGTAATTGTTGGTGATTTGGTTCATGACTATCTTGATTTACAAGGAGAGCAATTAATATTAGCACATAATTTACTTAATGCACTGGCAGATATTGCACCTGTTAGAATTACAAGGGGTAATCATGATTGTCGAAAAAAAAATTTAAAACGTGTTGATTCTGTTCGTGCAATTGTAAAAACGTTAAATCGTGATGATATTATATATTATGATAAAACAAATGTATATTATGATGATGATATTGCTTGGATGGTTTGGCATCATGGTGAACCAAAAAACAATCCTTGGAAGACAAAAGAAGGAAAAACATATGAGAAATTAAGAATAAATAATGATTACACCGCAATTGATTTATTTCATGACCCAATTAATGGATGTAAATCAGATTCTGGTTTCGATATGAAAAGTAAATCATACTATAAAATAAGCGATTTTAAGGGTGATATCTCTATGTTTGGTGATATTCATCGATATCAAGTTTTTAATGGTAGTAAAGCATATTCAGGTTCATTAATTTCACAAAAATTTGATGAGGGTGATGATAATTTTCATGGTTATTTACTATGGGATGTTACAAATAAGACGTTTGTACAAAAATCAATTGATAATGACTGGTCGTTTAAAAATATAAGAATAACACCATATACTGATTTTGATGATTTGGATTTTGAAATTGAAAATCCAACAAAAAATATGAGAATTAGATTTATTTGGGGAACATTACCTCAAACAAGAAATAAAGAAAACGAAAGAAAATTAATTGAATACATAAAATCTAATTATAGTGATGGAATAATTACATTTGCACATAAAAATGAATTCCTTGAAACCAATAAAATTGATGTTAATGAAAGTATTACATTACAAAACATTACTGATAAGGGAGTTCAACAAGAAATATTTAAAGAATTTTTAACAAAAATTGGTACTGATGAAAATTTAATTAATGATATTATTGCATTAGATGAAGAAATTTTAAATAGTATTGATATCGTTGATAATGAAAATATTGAATGGAATATCATTAAATTTGGTGGTAGAAATTTCATGTCTTATGGTGAATTAAATATTGATTGGAGAGATATGGATGGTTTATTTCAAATAACTGGAATGAACACTCATGGTAAGACAACAATAATGAAAATAATTTCATATATTTTATATAATAAAACGTTAGAAACTGAAAGTAAAATGAAATTTGGTGATATGCGTTTTGTTAATAACAGAAATAATGCGAGTTATTGTGATGCGTATATTGTAATTGAAGCGAATGGTGAATATTATGGAATTAAAAAGAAAACTGAAATTGTAAAAAATAGGTCTGGTGAAATTACTGGTGCACCAACAACATTGAATTATTACATTCTATCAACACCTGATGATGAAATGAATGATAATAATGTACTTGAAAATTTGGAAGAAGACCGAAGATTAATTACACAAAAGAAAATTAATGCAATTATTGGTACTTATGATAATTTCATGCGTATTGTAATGACTACATCAGATACACTAAACGAAATTTTATCAAATAATATGGCAGATTTTATTGATTCATTATTATTTGATGCAGGTCTTGATATTTTTGATAAAAAATTGGAGGGTTATAAGCAGTATCAAAAGAAATTTAATGAAAAACCAAAAGTTAATTGTAATATTGATATTACTAATAGTGAAAATGGTGTTTTAACTCAGGAAATCAATCAATTAAAAACTGAAATTTTTGATATTGAAAACAATAAAATCCCCGATATTCAGAATAGAATTGAAACTGGTCGGACATATGTTGAAACACTAACAAAAAAATTATATAAAATTGACCCCAACATATCAACACTTAACGTAGAATCAACAAAAAATGAAATTGAAACACACAATAAAAATATTGATGTTTTAAAATTACGTGAAGTTTCATTGAAAAAAAGTATTAATGAATTAAAATCAACATACAATGAAAAGCGATTGGAAGAACTGACCAATAAAAGGGATGAACATAAAACTGTTGAATATAATAAAAAATTTGAAATAAAAACAATTGAGCGTAACATTAGTGATGAAGAACATAAAATTGAAATTATTAATGGTGAGATTTTTAGATTAAAACAAGATGGTGTTAATTTAAAAACAGAAATTGTTAATTTAAAAAATAGTAAAATTTGTAGTCAATGTGGTCAGGTTATTGATAAACAAGAACATAAAGACCACATAAACAAATCTGTTAAGGAAAAAGAAACCTTGATGTTCGAAATTGCAAATAAAATTAAAACTAAAGAAGATGTTGATAAAAAAGTACATTCAGATAATATACAGACACAGAAAGATGCAATTATCATTGTGCAGAAAGAAATTGAAAATGCTGCACTTGAAATGGAAATTATTTTAAAAGAAATTGGTGATTTAACTAATGATAAAAATGATGTTGAAAAACGTAAAGAACTTCAAATTGAATTAGATGGAATTCCAACAAAAATTCAAAACGAAGAACTAAGGAAAACTTTATTACAACAAATGGTAGATAATTATGATAATAGTTTATTACAAATAATCGAAAACCAAAAAATTAATAAAGGCATTGTTGCAGCAAAAGAAAAGTTGAGTGCTTTGGAAGGTGAATTAAATGAATTAAAAGAAGATGTTTATATTCGTAAAACAAGTATTGGTGAAAAACAAATAAAAATAAAAAACAATGAAGTTTTGATATCAGAATTTAAGATTCAAGAATATCAAATTTCTGTGATGAATTTATATAAAAAATGTGTACATCGTGATGGCATACCAAGACAGATGTTAAGTAATTATATTATACCTAAAATTAATTTAATACTTGAAAACATATTATCTGTTGCACCCTTTAAAGTTTGGTTAGATGAAAATGATTTAAGACCAAAATTAGTTTACAATAGTAGACCAACTGCAATTATTGATTGTATTAGTGCTAGTGGAAAGGAAAGAACGTTCTCAAGTGTTGTACTGAAATTCGCATTAAATCAAATTAACGTAAAAGCAAAACCGAGAATATTTTTGCTAGATGAAGTTATGGGTAAATTAGATGAAAATAGTGTTGAAGAATTTATTGAAATACTACAATTAATAAAAAATGGAATGAAAAAGGTTTTAGTTGTTGAACATATTCATGAAATAAACCCTGATTTTATAATTAATGTACAAATGGATGATGATGGTATTTCAACGATAACACTTGAATAAAAAATAACATAAAGTATTTATTGATAAATGTTTTTCTATGGATTTAAAAAAATACGATGAGTTAAGAAAAAAAATTAATACCAAAGATTTTGAAGGAAAAAATGCTGGTTTAGATAAATGGTTATTTCGCTTTTCATTTTTCGGTAATATTGGTTCGATTTTTTTTGCATATTTTCTGGTTTATCCGTCATTACTTAAAGCAATTACAATAAATTTATTTAATAATGATTGGAGTATAGTACTGGCTTTTCTTTTTACAATAATTTTCTTAGTAATGTTTGAAATTGTAAAAAGATATTTAATTAGAAATTTTTCACATGATTACGTAATTAATTCCAGAAAGATTAAATTCAATATTATTTGGTGGTTCATCATTTCATTATCAGTAATTGCTTTAAGTTTTTATTTATCAATTACTGGTTCAAAAAATTTAGCATCGACAAGTATTGTAAAAAATGAAATTGAATTGGTTGAGTTAACACAAAAAAAAGATAGTATTAATATTAAGTATGATAGATTAATAAATTCATACTATAATGAAATTAATTCACTAAGAGATGCAAATAAAGAATCAAGAAAAATACAGAACAGTACAACTAATGCTTGGGAAAGACGTGAAAACGAAAAAATTATTACAAATAATGAAGAGATTATTAAATCATATGAGATAAAAATTAATGAATTAATAACACAAAATAAAGAAGATATTCAAGAATTAAATAATTTATATCAACTAGAATCCAATGAGAACGAAGCGGAAGATTCAAAAAATATACTGTTGTTTATAATTATTGTTGTGTTTAATGAATTAATAATTATTGGTGGTGTTTATTTTCGAGAGTATTTTGAATATAATTTATTTATTATTAATGAACAAAAATTCGAAAAAATATATACAAAAAGGGATAGGTATCGTTCATTATTGATGTTTATATATAATGAAGGTAAATTAAGTGTTGGTGATAAAGTAATTCCAAGTCTTGAATTAAAAGCAATTATTGCGGAAAAAACAAACATACAAAATTCAAATAAAGTTGTTGATGAATTTCTAAAAGATATGGATAATTTTGGTATATTTGCAACAACAGGTAAAAGAAGACATATTAATGTTTCATATGATGAAGCAATTTCATTTATTGAAAAATATGACGATGCCTTTAGAATTTTAGAAAATTTAAAATGATATGGATAATAATAAACAAATCAATCAAAAATTAATTGACGAATCGTTTAGAAAGGGTGAAATTCTAAAAGAATCATTAAAAATTGTTGATGAATTAGGTGAATTAGACCCTGATGGGTATACTGATGATGAAGATATTGAAAATTTAATAAAAAAAGCAAAAAACCTGAAAAAAAACCGATTATGGAAACTAAGATAGGTAAATTATATTGGGATGATAATGAAAAATCAATAACATATAAAACAAATGTAAAACCAATAATTCAATGGGGTGTTTTAAAAATAATGAGTTCTTTTTACTTAGAAAAAATAATGATTGAACAAAATGAAAACAAATTGGGATTTAAGATTTATGCAACTCGCAGACCATGTTGCACAATGGAGTAAAGATAAAAGTACTAAAGTTGGTGCTGTAATAGTGATTGATAAAAATCCCATTTCTGTGGGTTATAATGGGTTTCCACGTGGATGTGATGATGATAATGAAGAACGACATCAAAGACCCTTAAAATATGATTGGGTATTACATGCTGAAGAAAATGCAATTATTAATGCTGCAAGATATGGACAAAAAACAATGGGTGCTGACATGTACGTTAATTGGTTTCCATGTGCCAAGTGTGCGGGAATGATAGTAAATGCTGGAATAAAAAGAATTTTTTGTGATAAAGAACCAGATTTTAATAATCCACAATTTGGTGATGGATTTAAATTAGCAATACAAAAATTAACCGAGGGTGGTGTTGAAATAATATACATGAATTATAATGCAAATAGATAAAACAACATATAAAATTAAAGAGGTTAATCGATATAGAACACAAATTGCAAAAACACAAATTGTGTTAGCAACTAGTTTAAGAAAAGATAATTATCACATAAAGAGATTATTACACAAAGATTTTGGTAAAACAAAAAAATGGAATACTTACACTATAAGTCGTGATGGTGTGGTTTATCAACATTATGACGATAAATATCATACAGATTTTTTAGGTGTTAAAGAGGTTGATAAACAATCAATTTCAATTGTTTTAGAAAATATGGGTTGTTTATTTCAAACATCAGAGAGTAAATATATTAATTGGTTAAATTAAATTTGTGATACTAA
>Ga0272441_10002631_pt1 | contig 35982 bp, 36 predicted proteins | sample SSMProp6N_FD_193582 | JGI IMG/M metagenome (GOLD analysis project Ga0272441, IMG submission 193582) | Marine sediment archaeal communities from Little Sippewissett salt marsh, Falmouth, MA, United States - SSM-Prop-6N | ecosystem: Environmental > Aquatic > Marine > Wetlands > Sediment ...
TAGCAGATACTGAATATAATAAATATAAGAATATTAGTGAATTACCATTTGATTATGAGACGATATTTACAGATTTTTTCAAGGAATTAGGAATCCAAAAGAATAAGGTTATGACGATTGAAGGATTTGAAGGGGAATCAGAGGCCTTAAAAGAGTTAAATAAAGCTATATTAGACTAAGATTGACGAGTTTCTCTCAATAGTCATCACTAAAGAGGTTCGAACTTCGTCCAATAGGGGGAGCATATTTTTGAGAACCCTTTACTGATAGGGGTTTTTGGATTCCTTGACGGATAAATTATATTATTGTAGGATTTGTGTGAAGGAGGTGACCATGAACTGGGAAAGGGTGGAACTTAAGCAGACTGCTAGGGCAAGAGGAGCGACCGCTGGTTTCACTGTCGGCGTCAACAAGAGTCAGGTAGTCTGGCATCTTGAGGTGCTGGAAACAGTCTTCGGAGATTCGGAATTGGTGCAGTTTTTCGTCTCTGAAGGAGGCACAAGACTGGGTTTTAGTCCTCCCAAGGGCTCGGAAGACCAATCAGCGGTTAGCATCAACCGCTACAAGTACTCCTGTGCTGCTTCTCCTCTTCGTATGGTGAGGCATAAGCTGGATGAAGATGCGTGGGCGCTAGAACAGCGTACCAAGCGCTATCCAGTGCACCATGACGAAGAACATGGTGTGTGGTATATCCAAGCAGATGAAGGAGAGCTTGTCGGATGACAACGACGTGCTTCATCTACCCTTGGGAGCGCCAACTATATGGGGGCGGAGTACACAAGCTCTGCCCTCGCTCGTTTTTTAACAACAATTTATCGCTAGGCTGGTTCGAACTTCGTCCAACAGGGGGAGCAAAGCATTGACTTTTTTAATAAAAAAAGATTATTATAGTAATAATGATACAATTGAATTTACAACCTAAAAAATATTATCAAGTTCCTGAGATAGATTCCCATTCTAGGAGCTTGTGTTTGATATAATATAGTATAAAAGAGAAATAGATGCTCCCTAGATAAGGGGGCGTTTTTTGTTTGAAATAGCACATTAAGAAAACAAGAGAAAGGAGGTGGAGATGTTAGATTTGTTCGGGCAAGTTCTAGAGCTACTACTTCGGTAGTATGACTATTCCTACGAAGGAGGAAGCAATGTTGAGATTTCAGCTAAGGAGCTTGGTGCATCTACTAGATGTACAGAGGAAGACGATGCTTCTACTGAGTAATCCAGAAGGAGAGCATCCAGTCGCGACTTCATGGATTCGGGTTGAGAAGCGTCAGCGTCTCCTTCTTAAGCAAAAGGGTTGTGTGATCCTAACTGCCGAGAAAGAGGTGTGTGGAGTAACGGTAATCTGGTCTGCGGCAATTGTTTTGCAATTGCACGAAGGTTCAGTGATCCCGACATCCATTCTTTCTCTGCAAGGATTTCCCCAAGAGCTTTTCTTGGATCGGATAACTTCCTGCGATAGGGAGTGGAGAGATCTTAGAGCATAGTTTTCTTGTTTGGTTTGTCGGTAATCCGCGGAAACCGACCCGCCTCAGTAATGGGGCGGTTTTTTATCCAAAACAGGTTCGAACTTCGTCCAACAGGGGGAGCAAATTTCTGAGGACCCTTTACTGATAAGGGTTTTTGGATTCCTTGACGGATTAAACATATAATTGTAGGATCTGAATATAGGGAGGCGATATCGTGATCCGAGAAGTTAGGCGTGTTAAAAAAACACGCAAAGAGCACAAGTGTCATTTGTACGGAGACAATGGCGAGCCGTGCTCATTCGATCACACGATGCGTACGGTCTCCTGTGTGTGCGGTGGCACAATTCCGAAGGGCTCTCCTGCAGTTGTGGAGAAATGGTTCGACGAGGGTCAATTTGTTGAAGCGAACTACTTTGATCCTCGTTGTTATGAGCTCTATGAATCGATCCGACCGAAGAGCCTCACGGGGGTGTGGAGGGGATAGTTTTGCTAACACCGCGTTCCTCATGAAGAGTCGTTGGCATTTCGCCAGTCGGCTCTTCTTTCATATAAAACAGGTTCGAACTTCGTCCAATGGGGGGAGCCAGCCAAATCTTAATCGAATTTGAAAAAAGGTGGCTGACCCCATTTTTCATCCATTTTTCCCCATTTTTTATTTTAACCCTTGTCATACAAGGTTTTAGTTTATCTTCTTGACAATAGTGTTATCTTTTTCTAACATAAAGGAAGTTAGAAATAGTTAACCTAAAAGGTCGATGTTCTTAAATAACAAAAATAATTTAAATTGTTATGACTAAAAAATCATTCAGTATCTATAGGCTTATTGCAGTTATTATCGTGGCTATTGTGGTTAGTATATCCATTAACTACGGCAATTGGTATTTGTCGTTGGCAGCCATAGTCGCTTCTTGGATTTTCCTTTACGCTTTGAGACGGAACGTAAAAGAGATTATGGCTGACGAACGCGACTATATAACAGCTGGTAAAGCTTCTCTTTGGACAATGAGAGTATATCTTGGTATTTCAGTCGTCGTTGGTTTAATTCTCTATACCGTGGGGGGAGACGATAAAGGGGGAATCCTGTTTGGTACCGCTACTACATTGTTATATTCCGATTCTTTTCTTATGCTTGTTTACGCTGTCTTATTTAAAATAAATGAAAGGAAGGATGAAAACTCTTGAAGTAAGAGTAAAAGAATTCAGGAACAAAAAAGGCTTAACACAGGAAGAATTAGCCGAGCGTGTTGGTGTACGTCGAGAAACGATTGTTTTTCTTGAGCAGGAAAAGTATAACCCATCTTTGAGACTTGCTCTTAAAATAGCTGAAGAATTGAAAGTACCAGTCAATAAATTATTTTCTTTATCTTAAAGATACATAGAACAACAATATGCCAATAACCTTATTTTTTGTAATTTGTGGAATAGTGATATTGTCCATATTCTTTTTCCAGTATAAAAAGCAAAATAAATTTGCGTGGGTATACTTGGTTTTAGGGACAATATTAACGTTCATGGCGGTAATTCCTTGGATTGCTTTATGTTTGCAAGAAAAGTAGTATGCTTGAACAGCTTAATTCTCTACCAAACAGGTTCTAACGGACCTTATCATACGGAGCCTTTCAGGATAATGTGCTAGCAAAAGCCATCGTATCAAACGGTGGTTTTATCGTAAAACCAAGCATTTTACCCTTTAATTTAGTGCTCTGAAGCATAAAATTTAAGAGTTGGCGTTGTTAAGGAATATCAAACATCAATGAAAAACAAGCCATTAAGGCTTGCTTTCCATTTATTATTCTTTGAATAATTACTCAGCTGGTGTTGATTCTATTTTTGTTACACCAGTCGCGTTGGGTCCTTTTTCTGAGTCAGTTTTTTCGAAAGATACTCTATCTCCTACTTTTAACTCTTCAAACTCGACACCTTGAAGTTCATTTCTGTGAAAAAAGAGATCCTTCTCTTCACCATCAACAGTAATGAATCCAAATCCTTTATCTGAGATAAGGGTTTTGATTGTTCCTTCCATGTTTGAATACAAATTTAATTAATATGTTTTAAGATTTTACTCTAAAGTTTAATTTCCTGTATAATTTCGACTAAGTTTCTACGAGGTAACTATCTCATAATAACGATAGCATATCTTTTGGTAAATTACCATACTTTATCCATGGATTTCTTTGAATATTATTTTAGGAGGTTTTTTAATTTGTGACAAAATTGAAGACGATGAGAAAATAGACAGATGTTATTTACGCGTTGCTAGAGTTGTTCAAGATTCATCTATCTGTGACAAAATACAAATTCAAACGTGGAAAGATGATTGTTATCAAGGAATTTTAGACATAGATAATATCTAATTTCATGTGAAACAGGTGCGAATTTCGTCCAACAAGGGGAGCAAGAGCATAAATCGTGCGAGCGACCAATATGCGCAAAGGAATCGTCATTCCGACGGTTTTTTGGTATAATAAAAGAATTAAAAGACAATTTTTGAATTAATAATTGAATAAAAAATATGAAATTTAAATATTTGGTTTTAATATTAATATTTTCTTTCATTGCTACAGGTGTTATGGCAGCTGAAATCCAAGTAGCTGAAAAGGGAAATTATAATATTTCTATAGATGAGCAGGTGGAGAATCTTTATGCAGTAGGCAATATAGTGTCTATTAATGATAATGTTAAAAAGAGCTTACATGCTGCTGGAGAATTAGTCACCATTAATGGCGACATTGAAGACAACGCTTATGTGGGGGCCAATACTATTATTGTTCAGGGGGAAATCGGTGGAAGTGGCCATTTTGTGGGAAGCACTATACTTATTGAGGGGAATATTCAAGGCGATTTATTTTTAGCGGGGTCAAGTGTAACCTTAGGAGAGGATTCTTTAATAAATGGAGATTTATATATTGCTAGTGGAGTTGTTGAAATAAAAGGAGTAGTGGTTGGTAATGTCCGCATGGTCGGAGGAGAGATATATATTAACGGAGAGATTCAGGGGAAAGTTGATATTAGGAATTCGAATAAATTAAAATTGGGTAGTAATGCAAAGATATTAAAAGACCTTGAATATAATTCCAAGGAAGAATTAAGTCAGGTAGAGGGCGCTGAGGTTTTAGGAGAGATTACCTTTAAGAAAATTGAAAAGAATAAATCTATTAATTTTGCTAAGGTTTTGACATCATTTTTCTTATTAAAGATTTTAGCCAGCATAGCAGTTGGATTAGTTCTTGTTTACTTAATGAAAGGGGCTACTAAGAAAATTGTAAACCAAGGTTTAAATAAATTTTGGCTTTGCCTGGGCCTAGGATTAGGGGCATTGATTTTAATTCCAATCATTTGCATTATTTTAGCTTTTTCTGTAATTGGAATAAAATTGACAGGACTGATTGGGTTGTTATATGGATTGATGATTGTTCTTTCTTCTGTTTTGACTTGTATTGTGTTTGGTAGCTGGTTAATTAAGATAATTTTTAAACAGAAAGAATATCTGATTGATTGGGAAGCAGTGCTTGTTGGTGTTGTCCTTTTAAGTATTATTGCCATGATACCTTTCATTGGATGGATTGTCAGATTGATTTTTTTCTTAATAACCTTAGGGGCAATAACTTATCTGTTCTACAGGAGTATTGTTTTAGCTAAGTAGGAATTTAAAACCGCCTTTCGGCGGTTTTAACCTTCAATAACTTTCTTAAATATATCAGGATGTTCTTGTGCTAGCTGGGCTAGTGTTTTCCTATCTAATTCAATGTTTTGTTCCTTTAATTTAGCCATTAGCTTAGAATAAGTAATATCATTTAATCTAGCAGCAGCATTGATTTGTTCTTGCCATAGTTTTCTTTTATCTCTTTTCTTTACTTTTCTATCTCTGTAAGCATAAGTATATGCATGGGCCAGAGCTTCTTTAGCTTGCCTATACTTTTTACTTCTACCCCAGCGATATCCTTTTGCCTGGCTTAGGACATTTTTCCTTCTTTTATTAGCAATTGTTCCTCTTTTTATTCTAGTCATTTTATTAACTTTTTAATTTTTTTAGCCATTGATTTATCAACTTCGACCCATTTTCTAGTGGACCTGATTGCTTTTCCTGATTTTTTGCCCCTTAAGTGGTCTTGACCAGTAGCTCTACGCATTACTTTTCCGCTCTTGGTCACTTTGAACCTTTTGCTTAGAGATTTCCTTGTCTTTTGTTTGCTCATGTCCTTTTTTAATAATTAATGATAGCCCCCTTGGATTTTTCTTTGATGGTTGATCAATCTCAATAGGAGTGATTTCTTTTAATATATCTAAGAATTTATTTATTTGAATTTGGGCTTGATTTCTTAGCGCTTTTTCTCTTCCTCTTAAAATCAAATCTATCTTAACTCTATTCCCTTGTTCTAAAAATTTAGCAGATTGTTTGGCCTTGGTCAAAAGGTCGTGTTCTCCAGTCTTGAACTTTAATCTAATGCCCTTAGTCTCACCTCCTTTTTTATGGGGTTTCTTTTCCTTCTTTTTTAGTTGATAAAGATATTTACCATAGTCTGCTATTTTACAGACCGGAGGAGACACTTTTTCAGTTACTTGAACCAAATCTAATCCTTTTTCTTCTGCCATAGAAATAGCTTGGCTAATAGGAGTAACTCCTATTTGTTGACCATCTTCTGTTATTAATCTTACTTCTTTGGCCCGTATTTGATTGTTTATAAAAACTCTATTTGAATTATTTTTTTTATAATTTTTCATGTGGAGATGCCGGGATTTGAACCCGGGTGTAGGAGTTAGAATATGCTAACTTTTTACAGGTTTATTTTAGTTATGTGTTTTTGTTCTAGAACTTAAACTAAACAAAATATTCTAGACTTAGATCTAATAAATTTCAATTCATTTCCGTAGATCACAGAAAGAATCTATCCTGAAAATATGACGCTTATTCTCATTCATCAGGAATCAATGAGATAAACGAGTGTAATAATTACACCATGAGAGAGGGCTTAGGCATAGGCCAAAGCTGGCTCTCTTTGAAATAAATTGGCATCTATTTCTTTTCTAGACGTTTTACCAGAATCTAGAAACTGGACCTGATTAGAATATCCAAAACAATTCCTATCGAGGCCTTTCATCCCCGTTCTTTTAATTCTTTTTGGATATTTTTTTGAATATCTCGTTTTTTAAGAATTTGGCGCTTATCTGCTTTTGATTTATTTTTAGCAACACCAACTTCTAACTTAATCTTACCCTGCCTAGTATACAACTTTAAAGGCACTAAAGTCAAGCCCTTTTGGGCGTTTTTACCTATTAAATGGGCAATTTCCTTTTTGTTTAGCAATAATTGCCTTGTTCTTGATGAATTGTAATCCTTAGGTGCGTTTTTAGGCTGATAGGCAGGTATTTCAGCGTTTAATAGAACAGGATGTTCATCAGAGACTACAACAAAAGCACCTTGGAGCTGGGCTCGTCCAAGCCGTATAGACTTTACTTCTTGTCCATTTAAAGCAATGCCAGCTTCAAATGTTTCTAATATTTCATAGTCATGGAATGCTTTTTTGTTTTCTGATAAAACCTTCATATCTTTATGTTATGTATTGACAAGCATTTTGTAAAGGAGTTACTATTAAATTAACAATTAATCTATAAAAACATGGGAGCTTCAGTTAAGCGAGGAGATAAAGGAGGAGTATAATTTTTTTAATTAATAATTAATTTATATTATTAATATCATGGAAGACCAAAGTAAAATATATATAGGAGAATTTGTCTCACGAGGAGAAGATTCTTATTAATAATTAATTCACTGTAAAAACATGAGTGGAGTATCAAGTGTAATTTATTCTGGTGTAACGGGTGGTTATACAGGAGACGTAAGTTTTTAATAATTAATTTTTTATAAAAACATGGGAGCTTCAGTTAAGCGAGGAGATCATAGTGGTTATAATGGTGGTGCTGTTGAAACTGGGGGTTATAGCGGAGCATGGACAGGTAGATATACCGGCGACATAAGTGCTTAATAAATATTAAAACCGTAAAACCCTATGCGGTTTTATTTTTTTAAGATATAATATTATATATGATTATACTTTGGGCAATATTATTTATAGCAATGCTGGCATTGTTAGTTAAGTCAGCAGACATGTTGGTCAATTCTTCAGAAAAGATTGGCTTGGCCTTTAAGATTTCTCCTTTTATTATTGGCGTGACTATTGTTGCCATAGGAACCTCTTTACCGGAACTAGCTTCTAGTTTGGTGGCTGCCCTAAAAGGACAGACAGAAGTAGTGGCTGCTAATGCTATTGGTTCCAGTATCGCTAATATTCTTTTGATTGTTGGCTTGGCAGCAATATTTGCCAGAACTTTAGTTGTAAAAAGAAATTTAATTGATTTAGATGCTCCTTTATTAATAACAAGCGGGGCATTATTCTTGTTTGTTATTTGGGATAAGAAGATAGTACTTGGTGAAGGTATTTTATTGATGCTCGGATTTGTAGTTTATCTTTTATATACCTTGTTGCACAAAAGAGATGAAGATGACGAATTGCCAGACAATTTACCCTTGAAAGCACAACAAAGAGAAGAAGTTCCCAAGAGGGCAAAGATTGGGTTAAAAACAATTGTTTATTTAATCATAGGAGCAATAGGATTAGTTATTGGTGCTAATTATGCCATTGTGTCAATGACTAAAATAGCAGAGTTTTTAAAAGTTCCCAATTCTTTGATTGCTATTACTGCTCTGGCAGTAGGAACTTCTTTACCAGAGTTGGTCGTTTCTATAAAAGCTGCATTAGGCAAGAAATACGAAATAGCTTTGGGCAATGTGTTTGGTTCTAATATATTTAACCTTTTATTGATTACTGGTCTGCCCGCATTGTTCAGAACATTGTCAGTTGATGAATTAACCTTTATAATAGGATTACCCGTATTAGCGATTGCCACTCTATTATTTGTAATTTCTGGAATTTCTAGGAAAATACATATATGGGAGGGTGCAATGTATTTAATAATTTATGTTTTATTTATAATTAAATTAATAGGTATATTTTAAGAGTATGAAAAAAAATACATGCAAAGGAGATGTTAAACAATTAGTATATCTTGTTTTAGCAATCTTTATTATTTCACTTACTGTTTTAAGTGTGGTGTTTATCGTCAATCAGATTAAAGAATCAAAGTATATTGGTAGGGACAATATACAGAGGAGCACAATCAGCGTTTCTGGAACAGGAGAAGTTAGCGTTGTGCCTGACTTGGCCACTATTTCTTTTTCTGTAGTTGTGGAGGGGGAAACTTCTGCTGAGGTCACAGAAGCTAGCACTGAAAAGATGAATGCTATTATTAAAGTAATCAAGGGCCAAGATGTAGAAGAAAAGGATATTAAGACAACCAATTATTCTTTACAGCCCGTATATGATTATGACGACGAGGATAGATACTATATTCATGACGAAGAAAGAGAATTAGTAGGATATAGATTGTCTCAAACCCTACAAATTAAAATTAGAGATTTAGATAATTCAGGAGAGATTATCAGGGTCGCAACAGAAGCAGGAGCTGACCAAGTTGGTGGTTTGAGCTTTACTATTGACGATGAAGAAGATTTGCAGATAGAAGCTAGAGAATTGGCCATTCAAGATGCAAAAGCAAAGGCAGAATTACTGGCCGGACAGTTAGGAGTCAGCTTGGTGAAAATAATGTATTTTTCAGAAAATTCTTATCCATATTATAGCTACGCTAAAGCAGAAATGGCCATGGATTCGGCAGGGGGGAGTATTGTCGTTCCAACACCTGATATTGAACCAGGAGAGAACACTGTCACGGTCAATGTGGATATTACTTATGAAATTAATTAAATATATGAAAGGAGATTTACAAGGTTATGGGCCCGATGATAGAACGTAATTTTTAAAACCGCCACACTAGGCGGTTTTAAATTCTTGGGCTATAATAAGCACATGAATGTTTTAAATTTACAAGGGCAGTTAGAACCCTTTTCTAGTAATAAGGTCTTTTTAAGTGCCAAGAGATCAGGTGCTTCTCCTAAATTAGCGAGACAAATAGCTGAAGATATTGAAAAACAGGTTTATGAAGGCATGAAGACGTCTGATATTTATAAGCTAGTTAAAAAGGGCTTAAACAGAGAAGACAAATCATCTGGTTATAGATTTACTTTAAAACAAGCCATTAAAGATTTAGGTCCGAGTGGTTTTCCTTTTGAAAAATATGTGGCTGATATTTATGAAGCTCATGGCTATGATATTAAAACCAATGTTAAAGTAAGTGGTAAATATGCAACCCACGAATTAGATTTTGTCGCTCGAAAGGGGAAAGATGTATTAATCGGAGAATGTAAGTTTAGAAAATCTTCTTCTGATAATATTGATTTAAAAACTGCTTTAAGGGTTCATGCAAGATGGATGGACTTAATGGGAGGTACCCATTTTAAGGGATTAAATGTTAAAGCCATTATTGTTACTAATTCTAGATTTTCCTCTCAAGTTATTAGATATTGTAATGGCCATGGCATTGAACTATTGGGATGGAGATATCCTAAAGAGGGTGGGTTAGAAAAAATGATTGAGGATGAGAAACTTTATCCAATAACAATTCTCCCAAGCTTTAGGAGAGGATTAATAGATGATTTTTGCAAGGAGCGCATTATGTTAGCTAAAGATGTTATGAACAACATATCTATTGTAGATAAAAATACCTTAGAGAAATTAAGGAAGGAGGCGAGTCTGCTCGTATGACTTGGTTAATATGGACTATCATTGGGGCAGTGTCGGCTTTTTCGGCCGGCTTATTTAGGAAAGCTTTTTTAGGCACAGAGGACAAAGACCACTTAATTCAAAAGATCATTGGTTCGATAGTAGCGTCCCTAGGAGTGATTTTATTAGTATGACAAAACAGATTAGCCGCCCCCATCAAATAGACTAGGGGCGGCTTTTCGTTTGCGTACACTCTTGTGGCGCAAACAAGGGTTCTAGAAGGGACCCGAGTCGGTCGCACAGGAAGAGCAGAGCTGTCGGCCACAGGATGATGAGCGCGACTAGACAGAGGGTTTTCATGTGGGACCTCCTTATTATCTGTTTATACTTCTATATATACATTGTCAATGTAATAATATGCTCTTTCTATCGTCTACTATAATAAGAGGGGGAAATTTATGTTACGTATAACACAATTAGGTTGGGGCTATTACTCCGGTGTCATTCCCACTTAGGGGTTTTGGTTTCTCTTAGTCCAAACAATACTCCCTAAGTAGGGCGTATTTTTTGTTTGGAAACAGCACACTTACAAAGGAGGGCGATGTGTCTGAAGTGGGAGAATTCATCTGGCAATTGATCCTCGGAGTAGCATCGATTGTCTTCGTTGTCTATCTTTACAAGGATGACGATGATGAGTAGGGCCTCTTTGAGGCCCTTTTTTTGATTTGTGGAAAAAATACCCCAAAACCCTTGACAAGATTTTAATAATGATATAATATTCGTTTAGTGAGCATTTTTCGTGTACTTCACTTCGGTGGTGTGCGCGTGGGTGCTCACTATTTGGTTTGCAAAGACATTTTTTTAACGCTATTATTAAACCAACATGAAAGACTTAAAAACCTTTATTAGGAGGGCCATTTTGAAAGCTCAAAAAGATAAGAAATTACCTGATTTTGATATCCCAGAGATTATCATAGAAACACCACAAAATAGAGAATTCGGAGACTATTCTACCAATATTGCAATGCAAATTGCAAAATTAATAAATGTTAATCCTCATAAAATAGCAGGAATATTAGTGGATTATTTAAGAAAAGATTTCATTGTAGAGCCATTACCGCCTGGATTTATTAATTTCAGGATTGAGAAAGAAGAGCTTTTGAAAAACCTGAAAGAGATTATTGAAAAGGGACCTAAATATGGCTCTAAAAGAGATAAAAGAACTGTAATAATAGATTACTCTGCCCCTAATATTGCTAAGCCATTTGGGATTGGTCATTTAAGATCAACCATCATTGGCCAGGCACTATATAACATTTATTCTTTTTTAGGATGGAAATGTATTGGAGATAGTCATATTGGAGATTGGGGAACTCAGTTTGGTAAATTAATTGTCGCTATCAAAAAATGGGGAAAAGATAATTTAACGATTGAAGATTTAGAAAAGCTTTATGTTAGATTTCATAATGAATCTACGCCCGAGCTAGAAGATGAAGCCAGAAAATGGTTTAAGAAATTAGAGGAGGGAGATTCAGAAGCCAAAAGAGTTTGGAAGTCATGTGTTGATATAAGCAAGAAGGAATTCAATAGAGTTTATAATTTATTAAACGTAAAAATAGATTATACCTTGGGAGAAAGTTTTTATGAGGATAAGATGCAAGTAGTTATTAATGACGCCAAAAATATATCTAAAAAATCTCAAGGTGCATTAATCGTAGAATTAGACAATATTCCATTAATGCTGATTAAATCAGACGGCACTACCACATATGAAACTAGGGATTTGGCTACATGTAAATACAGGTTGGACAAATGGAATCCTGATTTAGTAATTTATGAAGTTGGGGCTGACCAAAGATTACATTTTAGAAAAGTATTTAAGGTAGCTGAAATGTTGGGATACAAAGGAAAAGCACAATATAAGCATGTGGCCCATGGTTTGATTCGCTGGAAAGATAGAAAGTTTTCTACAAGAAAGGGAGATACTATTAAATTGAAAGATGTTTTAGACGAAGCAATTAATAAAGCAAAAGAGATAAATAAAGAAACTGCTGAGATAATTGGAATTGGGGCGGTAAAATACAATGATTTATCACGACAACCAGAAAAAGATATTGTTTTTGATTTAGACCGAATGATAAGCTTGAATGGTAATTCTGGGCCGTACATTCAATATACAGCTGTAAGGTGTAAGAGTATATTGAAGAAAAATAATACACATAGAATACGAAAAATAGATTTGAATGAGGAAGAAGAAATGCTATTGCGAGATTTAAGCAGATTTCCAGAAATGGTTCAATCAGCAGCTGATAGATTTTCTCCCAATGTCATTTGCAATTATATCTATGAGTTATGCCGGAACTTTAATAGTTTTTATGAGAAGCATTCAGTTTTGACAGGAGATAAGATTGGGTTTAGGATAGCAATAACTAAAGCAGTGGAACAAATAATTATTAATAGTTTAACCTTGTTAGGGATTGAGGTCCCAGAGAAAATGTAGTATGGATTTAAATTTTCCCAAGTTAGAAAAACAAACTTTGAAATATTGGAAAGATAATCATATCTTTGAGAAATCCTTAAACAAAAAAGGGGATTTTGTTTTTTACGAAGGACCTCCTACTGCGAACGGAAAGCCCGGGATTCATCACGTTTTAGCTAGGACTTTTAAAGATGTTATTTGTAGATATCAGACAATGTTAGGAAAAAGAGTGATACGCAAAGCTGGTTGGGATGTCCATGGTTTGCCCGTAGAGCTAGAGGTTGAAAAAGAATTACAGCTTAAGAATAAAAAGGAGGTAGAAGAGTACGGATTAGTTGAATTTAATGAACAATGTAAGAAATCAGTATGGACATATGTCAAAGAATGGGAAGACCTGACTGAAAGGATTGGATATTGGGTAGATTTAGATGATCCATACATTACAAGCGATCCATTATATATGGAGAGTGTGTTTAATATTATAAAAACCATTTCAGATAAAGGATTACTTTATCAGGGACATAAAGTATTACCCTATTGTCCAAGGTGTGGTACTGGATTGTCCTCTCATGAAGTAGCTCAAGGTTATAGAAAAGTATCTGATCCAGCTATTTATGTAAAATTTAAATCTAAAAAAGGAGATTTATTGGTTTGGACCACAACTCCTTGGACTTTGCCAGGAAATGTCGCCATAGCAGTCAATTCAGATATTGATTATGTTTTAACAGAAGATAATCTAATTTTATCTAAATCAAGATTAGAAATTTTAGAAGATTATAAAATAAAAGAAGAATTTAAGGGAAAGAAATTAATTGATTTAGAATATGAATCACTATTTAGCAAGGATGTGGTTGATTATGATATAAAAAGGCGAGTTTTAGCTGGAGATTTTGTTACCACTGAAGAAGGAACAGGATTGGTTCACATAGCTCCTGCTTTTGGACAAGATGATATGGAGCTGATTAAGAACACTGACCTTCCAGTGATTGTTAACGTTGATGAGCAGGGCAATTTTAAAGACGAAGTAAAACCATGGAAAGGATTATTTGTTAAAGACGCAGATTCTAAGATTATAGAATATTTAAAAGCTAATCATATTTTATTTAAGCAAGAGAAATATGAGCATGATTACCCATTTTGTTGGAGGTGTAAGAGTCCTTTGTTGTATTATGCAAAACAAAGTTGGTTTATAGAAACTACTAAGATAAAGGACAAATTAATTAAGAATAATAGTAAAATAAATTGGATTCCAGATCATATTAGAGAAGGTAGGTTTGGGGAATGGTTAAATGAATTAAAAGATTGGGCCTTATCAAGAGAAAGATATTGGGGGACACCATTGCCAGTGTGGAAATGTACAAGTTGTGAGCACAAAGAAGTTATTGGCTCAAGACAGGATTTGATGAAGCAAAAGTTTAGCACTAATAAATATTTTTTAATTAGACATGGTGAAGCTGAATCTAATGTTCAAGAATATTTTTCTTCTTATCCCGAGAAAGTTAAGAATGAGATGACAGAGAAGGGCAAGAAACAAGTAGAAAAGAATATTAAAAAATTACCAGATATAGATTTAATTATCTCTTCTGATATTTTAAGAGCTAAGCAAACAGCAGAAATGATTGCCAAAGAAAAAGACGTAGAGATAATTTACGATAAAAGATTAAGAGAAATAGATTTTGGAGATTTAAATGGAGAGAAAAAGGGAGTTTTTGACGCATATTTTGACCCAGAGAATAAATTATCTGGCAAAGAGAAGCATGGGAAAAAATACTTAGCCCCATATCCTAATGGAGAGAATGGGAGGGATGTTAAGAAACGAATAGCTGGGTTTATGCGAGAAATTGACAAAAAGTATAATAATAAAAAAATTGTTATTATAAGTCACGGCGGTCCCTTGTTCAGATTCGGGAGTCTAAATAGGGGCTATACCCCTGAAGAAGATGCTGTTTTAAGAAGAGGAGAAGCCAATATCAAGGTTGGCGAGATGAAAGAATTTGAATATAAACAAATGCCATTAAGGGATGGAGAATTAGATTTCCATAGACCATATATTGATGAAATAGAGTTCACGTGTCCCAAGTGTGGTGCTTTGATGAGAAGGGTAGAAGAAGTAATAGATTGTTGGTTTGATTCTGGCTCTATGCCGTTTTCCCAACATCATTGGATGGGAGGGAAAAAACCTGAGCTCTTCCCTGCTGATTATATTTCTGAGGCCATTGATCAAACAAGGGGCTGGTTCTATACATTATTAGCCATATCTACTTTGTTAGGATTTGAATCTCCTTATAAAAATGTAATTGCATTAGGTCATATTCTAGACGAGAATGGAGAAAAAATGTCTAAATCAAAAGGCAATATTGTAGACCCATGGGAAATGGTAGATAAATATGGGGCTGATGCTGTAAGGTGGTATTTGTTTACAGTCAATCAGCCAGGAGATCCGAAGTTGTTTAAAGAGTCCGATGTTGATCAAGCATTTAAGAAGTTCATTCTTACCTTTTGGAATTCATACAAATATTTAAAAATGTATGATAGTAATCCAAAGAAAGATGATAATATTTTAGACAGATGGGTCTTGTCTAGATTGAATAGACTAATAAGAGATGTTACTAATGGATTAAATTCCTATGATCTTACTATAATTGCTAGAAAAATAGATGATTTTGTCATAAATGATTTAAGCTTATGGTATATTCGAAGATCTAGAACAAGATTGCAGCAAGGATTAGGAATTAATACATTAAAATTAATATTAATTGAATTGAGTAAATTGATTGCTCCGTTTACACCCTTTATATCTGAAGAGATTTTTAGAGACTTGACCGGATTGCCAAGTGTTCATTTAGAAGATTGGCCAAAGTGTAATAAGAAATTGATTAATGATGGGGTTGAAAAACAAATGGACCAGGCGAGAGAAATAGTGGGTGCAGGATTAAAGATAAGAAGTACCCAGGCAATCAAGGTAAGGCAGCCATTGAGTGTTTTACAAATTAAAGGGAAGCCATTGAATAAAGATTTGCTTCCTTTGATTATGGAGGAGCTAAACGTCAAAGATGTTGAATTCGTTGATAGTCTAAATTCTAAATATGCTAGAGAAGGAGACCTGGCCTTAAGTCTAGAAATCACTCCTCAGTTAAAAGAGGAGGGGTTAGTCAGAGAAATCACCAGACAAATTCAAGACATGAGAAAGAAGTCCAATTGCAAACCAGACAATAGAATAATAGTCTATTATCATGGACTTAACGAGTTAATTAATAGGAATAAAAAGCAGATTATTGATACGATTAAGGCAGACGACTTGATTAATCAGAAGATTGATAAAGCATTTGATATTGAGAAAGATTTTGAATTAGATGGACAATCTCTTTGGTTGGCTTTGAAAATTAAGGTAAAATAGAATTATGATGCCACAATTTTTAAAAGATATGGCTAGGACAACGACTGATGGGAGAGCTTTGCCCGGGAGGAGAGAAAAGAGAAAAGAAATGGGAGGATGGGTTAAAAGAGCTCCTGACCCAGGAATATTTGGGAACAAGAGGTTTTTATCTAGGCCAAAACTAAGAAAAGAATTAAGTAAGGGGCCAAGTCCATATACTAGAAAAGAAAGATTTGAAAGAGCAGATAGATTGTTAAAAGATATGGGTCCGCAAGTTAGCCCTTGGGAGGTCGGTAAAAAAATAAAAATATTAAAGAAAGTTGTCAAACGCCCAGACGTGTCTCCTACGAGACAAAAGGGCATTAAAAAAGATATAGCATTTTTAGAAGCAATTAAAGGAAACAAAGATGAGAAATAAGCTAATTTTAATTTTAATAATAGTTGTTATCATTTTAACTTTATTAGGTATATGGATTTACTCTAATAATAGTTATTCTAAAGAAATAGTTAGGTTAGAGATATTAGGACCTGATACTTTAACTATTGGGGAAGAGGTAGAATATACAGTTAAAGTTAAGAATAATGGAGATGTGAGATTAGAAGAACCGAGATTAGTGTTTGAATTTCCTCAATATACTATAACTGAAGATGAAAAATTGAGAATCACCATTGAAGATGAGTTCGACGGAGCTCTTTATCCCGGGCAGGAAAAACAATTTAAATTTAAGGGAAGATTTTTTGGCACAACTGGCGAGCTAAAACAGACTGAAGCCATCTTATCTTATAGGCCCAAGAATCTAAAGGCGAGATATGTGTCTAAAACTAGTCATTCTGTAGCCATAAGTGAGGTTCCTCTGACCCTAGAATTTGATTTGCCTTCTAGTGTTGGCGGAGGACATGAATTGAATTTTTCTCTAAACTATTTTTCTAGCATTGATTATTCTTTGAGTGATATTGAGATTAGGATAGATTATCCTTCGGGTTTTAGCTTAAAAGAAACCTCTCCCGTTGGATTGTCTGACAATGAGTGGAAGATTGGATTATTGAATAAAGCAGAGGGGGGAAGAATTAATTTGACAGGGAGTTTGAATGGCTCTACTGGTTCTACTAAAACTTTTACTACTGATTTTGGCATTTGGATAGATGGAGAATTTGTTGAATTAAAGACCATTGAAAAGCAGGTTCAAATTGTTGAGCCCTCATTATATATTACTCAAACGATTAATGATTCAACAGATTATGTGGCTAGTGTAGGAGATTTGTTGCATTACCAAATCACATTCAGAAATATTGGGGATAATCCATTCCAACATTTATTTTTAGCCATCAAGTTAAGGGGAGATTTATTTGATTTAGATACCATAAGGTCTCCACTGGGCGAAAATCAAGAGGGGGCAAATTCTATTATTTGGGATTGGCATGGAGTTTCTAAATTACAATTTTTAGACGGTGGAGAAGAGGGCACAGTAGAATTTTGGGTAGAATTGAAAGATTCTAGTCCTGAAGACCAGCCAGAATTAGAGACTGAAGTTGTTTTATCGCAAACAAGACAAAAGTTTATTACTAAAGTAAACACAGATTTTGAATTACAACAAAATGTATATATAGATGATGAGCCATTTGGTTCGCAGGGTCCATTGCCTCCGAAGATAGGCGAGGATAGTTATTTGACTATTATCTGGAAAGCCATTAACGACTTTAATGATTTAGAAAATGTTAAAGTAAAAGCAGTTTTGCCATCAAATGTTAGTTTGACTGGAAAAGTTCAACCACAAGAGATGACATTTGATTCTGAATCAAGAGAAATCGTTTGGTCTATTGATGAATTAGATGCAGATGATAGTACTATTATTGCATTCCAAGTTAAATTAACACCAAATTCTAATCAAATTGGGTATTATGCTGATTTAGTCAGAGATATTGAGATTACAGGTAAAGATCTTTGGACAGAGAATGATTTTTCAGCTAGTATTGAAACATTAACTACTAAGGGCCTTTCTAGCTCTGGTATTGTAAAATGAAAAAAATAATCTCATTAGCAAAACAAAGAGGATTTATCTTTCCTAGCTCAGAAATTTATGGTGGTTTTAATTCTAGTTATGACTTTGGTCCATTGGGAGCGCTATTAAAAAGAAATATCAAAGAAGCTTGGCTGAAAGAAATGTTAAATATCCAAGATAATATTGTTAATCTTGATGCCGCTATATTAATGTCTCCTAAGGTATGGGAAGCATCAGGACATTTATCAAAGGGTTTTGCTGATGAATTGGTTGAGTGTAAAAAATGTCATAAAAGATATAGGTTAGATCAAGTTAAAGATAAATGTGAGGATTGTGGAGGAGAATTAACAGAGCCAAAACAATTTAATTTAATGATGAAGACATTTATTGGTTCTACCGAAGACGAAGCATCGACTGCCTACTTGAGAGCTGAAACATGTCAGGGCATATATATTAATTACAAAAACGTATTGAATTCAATGAGAATGAAGCTTCCTTTTGGTATTGCTCAAATAGGAAAATCATTTAGAAATGAAATTACTACTAAGAACTATATTTTTAGGATGAGGGAATTTGAGCAAATGGAGATGCAATGGTTTTGTGAGCCCAAGGAAGCAGATAAATGGTTTGATTATTGGAAAGAACAAAGATGGAATTGGTATATTAATTTAGGGATAAATCCTAAAAAATTAAGAATGCAAGAAATTCCAGACGGAGAAAGGGCTCATTATGCAAAAAGGCAAATAGATTTAGAATATGAATTTCCTTTTGGCTGGCAAGAGATAGAAGGGATACACAATAGGGGAGATTGGGATTTATCACAGCATAGCAAACATTCTGGAGAAAAAATGGACGATATTCCATATATTATCGAAACTTCTGTGGGAGTAGAACGCAGTTTGTTAGCTTTCTTTTGTGATGCCTTTACAGAAGTGGAAGGAGGACGAGGGAAAGACGCTAAAAAGGAAGAAGAAATTGTTTTGAAATTGCACAAAGATTTGGCTCCAATTAAAATAGCTGTCCTTCCATTGATGAAAAAAGATGTTTTAGTTGAAAAAGCTAAAGAGATTTATAAATCATTGAAGAAGAGATACATTGTTCAATACGATCAGCAAGGTTCTATTGGCAAAAGATATAGAAGACAAGATGAAATAGGCACTTTATATTGTGTGACCATTGATTTTGATTCTATAGAGAAAGGAACTGTTACCATTAGGGACAGAGATACAATGGAGCAGGAGGTTGTTGAGATTGATAAATTGGTGGAGTATTTTGAGGAGAGGTTGTAGTGAAAACCGCCGGAAGGCGGTTTTTGGTTTGACAGAAATAAATTTTGATGTTAATTAGAATATTAATCTAGTCTTTGAAGGAGGCCACTGTGTCCGCTGACTGGAAAGTGGAGATTGAAGTCAGTCTTCTTCCTCCGTCAGACGAGAAGGAATACAGGACGTTGCATGTAGCGTTGGTTGGAGCGATGTCTCTGTTTCCTGAGCTCGGAGTGAGGGGCGAGGAAGACATGGGTACGTTTTTCCGCCCAGATCTGATGCAATATGGTCTGGGGGAAGAGATTTTCGTCAAGATCATCGTTGACCAAGGGGGGGTGAGCCCACTTACGCCCTACGATGAAATCCGAGAAGCAACCAAGACGGTGATAGGGAATCTTTACCCGGAAGCTAAGACTATCGTAGTCAAGGTGGTCTTTCAGGAGGTGGTTTCAAGATCCATGGATTGATTGCTGTTCAACACAGAAGCTAAACAAGCTTTCATAGTTGGGCAGCTTTTGTGCTTATAAAAAGATATCCACAACTTTATAGTTGATAAAATATGTGATAGAAAGAATGTGGAGGTGAGGACATGGGTCCACGGGCACTCAATGTTCCACTCGCAGTGACCTACGAAGACCTTCCCGAGAAGGGTCCTGGTTTCCCCTGCAAGATCACTGGTAAGAGGGCCACCCATGTAGCATTGCTACACGGGTGTCATGTTCCTTATGCGGGGAGTGAGCATAGGGATGAAGCCACACAAAGGGTACTCGAGAGGGCTAGAGCAAGTCGCCGCTAAGGAGGTGTGTGATGACAGGCAGCGGTGCAGGCGTCTAGGATTCACTGGTAGACCGCCATGGCAACATGGCGGTTGACCTTTTCCATGAAGTAAAGAATAGACATTGTTTAAGAAGCATAAAATGTATAAAATAAGATTATGATTGATGCTATCATTTTTGACTATGGAGGTGTTTTCACCAAAGAAGGTTCAATAGGAGAATTTTTTAGTTCGTATGCAGAAAAGGAAGGATTAGATTCAGGAGAAATGAAAGCGATGGCTGTTGATCTCTGGGCAAAAGCTCGAGTATCTGAGATTGATTCAAATAAGTTCTGGGTTGATTTGGCTAATTTTTCAAATAAAGAAGTTATCGATTTTAAGAAAGAAATTGATTTACTTTTTGGATTTAGGAACGAGCTGTATGAGTATGTGTCTAAAAACTTAAAAGGAAAGTACAAGCTAGGTTTATTATCTAACCATATTGAGAGTTGGTTGGGAGATAATTTAACCGAGAAGGGCTTGGGGGAATTATTTGATGTTATTGTTACCTCTTATGAAAGCAAGATTGCTAAGCCAGATGTTAGGATTTTTAATAAAATCATAGAGAAGCTAGGTTCGAAGCCCCACGAGTGTATTTATATAGATGATCGTGATAAAAATATAATCCAAGCTAGAAAAATGAATATGAAAACCATAAAATTTAAAAGCTTTAAACAGTTCAAAGGGGAGATAGAAAAATTAATTACTTAAGATTATTAAGAAATATGATTAGATAGATTGTATTTTTTTTGTTATAATCAACTTATGAATCTCGTACAAAAAGTTAAAAAAGATATCCAAGATTTAGAAAAGGTACAGGGTGCTAGTAATGTGGCCTTAATTATTATTAAAACCCTTGAAAAAGTTAAAGATAAAAGAAAATCAGCTAAAATTTTACTTTCTGCAAGACCAACTGAGCCATTGGCACAGAATTTGGTTAAATATATTTTAAAGACAAAGAATTTTAAACACGCTAAGAATCTAATTGAAGATACAAGAGAAAAAGCAGCAGAAAATGCTGCTAAATTAATTAAGAAGAATGATAATGTAATGACACATTGCCATTCTTCTACAGTTATTAAAGCATTTGAGAAAGCCAAATCTAAAAAAATAAAAGTATTTCATACTGAGACACGTCCTTTATATCAGGGCAGAAGAACTGCTAAGGATTTAATTAAATTGGGGATTCCAGCAACAATGGTAGTTGATTCTTCAAATGGATTTTTAGTATCTCAATATTCTGGGAAGAATTTGATGATGGATAAAGTAATGATTGGTTGTGATGCTATTTTAGAAGATGGTTCTATTATTAATAAGATAGGAAGTTTTGAAATGGCTGCTACTGCTAATATTGAGAAAATTCCTGTTTATATTGTTGCTCCCTTATTAAAATTTCATAATAAGGACTGGATTAAAATAGAACAGCGTCCTGCAAAAGAAATATGGAAAAATGCACCAAAAAAGTTAAAAATTATTAATTTTTCTTTTGGTAAGGTTCCTGCAAAATATATTACAGGAATTGTGTGTGAATTCGGAGTAATCAAACCAAAAGATGTTAAAAAAATAATTAAAAAGAATTATCCATGGCTGAGTTGAGTTATTTGCATTTAGGTTCTAAACCCAAGAAAAACGAAATCGTAACTACGTTGCGAGTTTTATCTTCCAAGGGTTTGGGTTTAAGGAGAACAGCCGAAGAAATAGCTGCAGAATCTTCTGTTGGAACCTGGACAACGGTTGGAACTTTAACTAAAAAAACCTTTAATAAATTATCTGCAAGAGTTATATATATTAATTATGCAACTCAGATTATTAAGATTGCATATCCAATAGAATTATTTGAGAAAGGGAATATCCCTCAACTGTGGTCTACAATCGCGGGAAATATTTTTTCAATGAAAGTGATTAAAAGCATGAAGTTAATAGATGTCCAATTTCCTGATGAATATATTAATTCATTCCCAGGTCCTGCATTTGGGATTAATAAAATAAGAACATTGTTTAAGGCCAAAGATAGACCATTGGTAGGTTGTATTATTAAGCCAAAGGCGGGTTTAAGCCCGAAAGAAACAGCAAGGGTGGTTTATGATGTGTTTGCTAATGGTGTGGATTTGATAAAAGATGATGAAACTTTAACTGATATGGCTTTTTGTAAGTTTGAGCAAAGAGTTAAAGAGGTGAGTAGGGTCAGAGATAGGGCGGTTAAAGACACGGGTCAAAGAAAGGAGTTTATTTTTAATATCACAGCTCCCTATAATGAAATGGTAAGGAGAGCTAAGTTGGTTAAGAAATATGGAGGAAAGGTAATAATGATAGACGTTATTACTGCTGGATTTTCCGCATTACAATCATTTAGAAATGAAAACTTAGGATTAATTATCCATGGGCATAGGGCAGGACATTCTGCCTTAACAGATGATGTTTCCATGTTGGTTGTTTCTAAATTGATTAGATTGGCTGGGGTTGATGAATTCCATACGGGAACTGTCGTCGGAAAAATGGATGGCAAGAGAAGAGATGTTATTGAGATTAATAATTTCTTAAGAGGTAAGTTCGGGAAATTAAAACCAACTATGCCAGTAGCGTCTGGGGGGTTACATCCTGGCTTAATTGAGAAATTAGTAAAGATTTTAGGAGCAGATTTAATTATTAATTTTGGAGGGGGAATCCATGGTCATCCCAAGGGTTCTGCTAAGGGTTCAATGGCGGCCAGACAATCCATTGATGCTGCTAGCCAGGGAATCAAGGCATTTCGATACGCTAAAGACCACAAAGAATTGGAGCAAGCATTAAAATATTGGAGAAAATGAAACAAGCATTTAGTTTAAAAACAAAGATTATTGACATTGAAGCTAAAAGGGATTGGGTAGTTTTAATCAATGCTAAAGATGCGAAGAAATATGGGATAAAGCCCGCCTCAAGCATTTTAATGGAGAGGGGTATTGCTACAGAGGTGACTTTAACGGATTCATTGGTTAACCCGGGAGAAGTGGGAATATTCGAAGATTTGGCAGACAGATTCAAAATTAAGAATAATCAGAATATCAATTTTTCTTTGATAGGTAGATTAAAATCCCTAGACGCTATCCAGAAAAATATGCAGCATGGGACAGAATTAACCTATAAGGAAGTTTATTCTATTATCGAAGATGTCGCTTCTAGAAAGTTGAATGATGTTGCCGTTGCCTTTTTTATTTCTTCTACATTTTTTGGAGCTATTTCTAGACAGGAAATGTATTTTATGACAAAAGCCATGGCTGAAACTGGGAAAAAGTTAAAATTTCCAGGAAAAGTTGTTGATAAACATTCAGTAGGTGGTTTGGCGGGGAACGAGACAACGCCTATTATTATCCCGATTATTGCTAGCCACGGACTATATATCCCAAAAACTTCTTCTAGGGCTATTACTTCTGCTTCTGGAACAGCCGACACAATGGAAGTATTCTCCCCTGTTTCTTTCTCTCTTAAGAAGTTAGAGAAAATAGTCGAAAAGACTAATGGCTGTTTAGTCTGGGGAGTAGGAGATGTGACTCCCTCTGACTCCAGAATTATTGATATTGCTTCTCAATTATACATTGAATCATTTGCTAAAATGGTTCCCAGTATTATTGCCAAAAAAGCAGCATTAGATGTTGAGTATTTGGTTATCGATATTCCTGTAAATCCTACTGCTAAGATTAAAGACATGAAAAGAGCCAATGAACTAAAGGATATTATGGAAGATATTACTAAGAGAATGGGGATGAAAACAGTTGTTTCTATCAATAAGGCCAAGGGGCCTATTGGGAGAGGATTTGGTGCATTATTACAGGCCAGGGATGATATGTATGTCTTAGAACAACACAAAAATCGTCCTTTAGATTTAGAAAAAAGAGCCATAGAATTATCTGGTATTCTTCTAGAATTAACTGGCAAGGCCAGGGAAGGAAGGGGCGAAGAATTAGCTAGAGAGACATTAGCATCTGGACAAGCATTGAAGAAGTTCAAACAAATAATAAAAGCCCAGGGCGGTAATTTCAGGATTAGGGCAGATAAGATGAAATTAGGTCCAGTCAAATATGTAGTTAAGGCCAAGAGATCTGGAAGGATTACTAAAGTCCATAATACTAATTTGGTTAAAACATGTAGACTGCTTGGCTCTCCATTTATAAAACAAGCGGGCGTGTATATGGAGAAAAAATTGGGAGATGAAGTTAAAAAAGGAGATCCCCTATTCTCTTTTTATACAATCACTAAGTTTCACTTGAAGCTTGCCCTGGAAGGTTATAAGGAAAAAGAAATATTTAAGATAAAATGAAATATTTGAAAACAACAATATTCTGGCTATTAGTCTTATTCTTTATCATTCTTATCTTTAATTCCTTTGTCTTTATATTACGTGGTTGGTTATTCCTATTGTTTATAGGAATATTGTTTTTATTAGGGTTAATACAGACTATTTTATCTTGGAAGGGGGACACGTTTCTTTTATTGACAGGATTATCATGCGTTGGGTTTCCTTTATTTGTTATTTTGCATAATTTGTTTTATGCAGTGGATATAGGGATGCTAGAAGGGTTATTCTTTTTATTGGCAATACCTGTTTGTCCGATTGTATTCTTAGTGGGGATAATTGGAACTATTACAAGGTATAAATTTGGTATAATAGAATAATTATTAATTAGTGTTATGTTTTTCACATGGGCAGATAATGTTGCAAAGAAGTTTGGCTGGATTGATGTCAAGCTTTTAGGTATTGTTGGGGTAATGATTGGTTTTATTTTAGTAAAACTATTCCCAGGAATACTTAACGTAAGTATTTGGTGGTGGATTATCATTGCCATAATCCTCTATATTAAACCTGTTTCTAAAATGTTTAAGTAAGAAGGAGGAACAAAAAACCACTTAATAGTGGTTTTTTGTTTTATTAAAGAGTTAGTTTCTGCTTGCCATATGACAATCTCTACATAGGATGGGCTTGTCTCCTGATGGTTCGAAAGGTAATTCTGTGATTTCCTTTCCACATTCAGAACATTTCCAATTTCCTTGAAACATTCTTCTTTCGCCAAATCTCCTTGGTCTTTTTTTAGAGTGGCATTCTCTACAAAAGAGGGGTCTATCTCCTGATGGTTCGAAAGGTAATTCTGTGATTTCCTTTCCACATTCAGAACATTTCCAATTTCCTTTAAACATTTGGCGTTCTCCTGAATTTTCCATTAAGTTGTTTTTATTTTAATATTCGACTAAACCCAGCATACCTTTAAATTGTTTTAATTACAAGAGTTATGCTATAATTTGGGAATGTTTAATAAAATAGAACTTGAAAATGGATTAAGGATAGTTACTGTTCCCAGCAAAAATACTCAGGCAGTAACTGTTTTGGTTTTAGTTAAGGTAGGAAGCAAATATGAGACAAAAGATATAAATGGAATATCTCATTTTCTTGAACATATGTTATTTAAGGGGACTGAAAATAGGCCCACCTCTTTGGTTGTTGCCGAAGCACTGGATAAGGTTGGGGGAGAGTATAATGCATTTACTGGAGAAGAATATACTGGGTATTATGCTAAAGTGGAATCTTCTAATTTAGACTTAGCATTGGATTGGGTAAGTGATATATTTTTAAACTCGACTTTACCCGAGCAAGAAGTTGGGAAAGAGCAGAACGTGATTATAGAAGAAATAAATATGTATCTTGATAATCCTATGGCGCATGTCCAAAATTTATGGAAAAGAGTTCTATATGGCGACCAGCCAGCTGGACGAGATATTGCAGGCACCAAAGAGACAGTCAAGTCTATTACTAGGATGAATTTAGTTAAGTATAGACAAGATTTTTACACTGCTAATCAGACCATTGTTTGTGTCGCAGGGAATATTGACAATGACGTTATTGAGAAAGTAAAACAATGTTTTTCAGGCATAGATAAGTCAAAAGAGATTTATAAAGAAAAAGTTGTTGACCAACAACAAGATGATAATTCGTTAATATTTAATAAAAAAACAGATCAAACTCATTTATGTTTGGGTGTTCGAGGATATAGTTTATTTCATAAAGATAGATATGTATTGCAAGTATTATCTACCTTATTAGGGGGCATGATGAGTTCAAGATTATTTGTAGAAGTAAGAGAGAGATTGGGTTTAGCATATTATATTGGGACAATGACAGATTTTAATCCTGATACAGGGTTTTTAATGGCTCGAGCAGGGGTTGATAATACTAAAGTTAGAAAAGCTATAGAGGCCATATTAAACGAGTTCAAGAGATTGACTAAATCAAGGGTAAATAAAAAAGAGCTACAAAAAGCAAAAGATTATATTAAGGGGAAGATGGCCCTGTCTCTAGAGTCTTCTGATGCTCTAGCGTCTTTTTATAGTATGCAGGAATTATTGCAGGGAGAAATATTAGAAACTAAAGAAATATTTAAAAGAATAGATAAGGTGACAGAAGATGATATTTTGAGAGTTGCCAAAGACATATTTGTCAAAGATAAATTAAACCTTGCCCTAATTGGTCCATTTAAGCAGGGAGAGTTTGAAAACTTATTAAAAGAGTTTTAAAATATAACTATGGATGAAAATTATCAATCGCCTATTACTCCTAAGATATTAGATATTTCTTGGGGTACTATTATTAAAACAATCGCTGCTTTAGGAGGATTATATTTTTTGTATTTGATAAGAGACATGTTGATTTGGTTTATTTTTGCTTTGGTAATATCGATTCTTTTTAATCCAGCTATAAATTTTTTAAGGAAATTAAAGGTTCCAAGAGTAATGGGTACTATTTTGATATATCTCGCTTTATTTGTGTTGATTGGCGGATTCATATACATGGTTTCTTTCTCTTTGGTTCAAGAATTAGTTAAATTTAGCTCTAATTTACATTTATACTTTGACGAAATAGCTGAATTTCTAAAACCATTGGGTCTGGTGGCCATGGATAATCTTGATAGCTTTGTAGCTATGGCTGGCCAGAGTTTAGGCGGGGCTTCAAAGGGAATATTAGCAGCCATTGGTACTTTATTTGGGGGCATAATGTCAGCTATTGCCATATTTGCCATTGCATTCTTTTTATCTCTAGAAGAGGAGGGGGTGGCTAAGGCCATTGTATTAGCAACGCCTAGGAAATTTAAAACAAAGGCCCTAGAAATTTGGAAAAGAACTCAGAAGAAGATTTCTTCTTGGTTTGGCGTAAGAATTATTTGTAGTTTGTTTATTGGTTCAGTAACAACAATAAGTTGTTATGCTCTCAATATTGATTATGGGGTGGCCTTTGGCTTAATGGCTGGTTTAGCTAATTTTATTCCTACTATTGGTCCATTTTTTGCGGGCTTGGTTATCTTCATGTTTATTACCACTTCAGCCACTGTGGCCAAGGCAATAATATTTGTAATTGCATATTATTTAGCTCAACTAATAGAAAATTATGTATTTATGCCTGTTTTGAGCAAGAAATTGTTGCGCCTATCTCCAACTCTAGTTTTAGTTTCCTTGATGGTTGGCGCTAAGTTGTGGGGCATATTGGGTGCAATTTTGGCTATTCCTTTGGTAGGTATGTTCGCTGAATTTATTAGAGGGTTTTTAGAAAAGAAAAATGAATAAACTATATATAGTTGCAACACCAATTGGTAATTTGAAAGACATTACCCGAAGAGCATTAGAGGCCTTGCAACAGGCCGATTTTATTCTGTGCGAAGATACTCGGGTAACCAGGAAACTACTAGATTATTTTGATATTGACAAACCGATGATTAGTTATCATCAGCATTCTAAGTTATCTAAGATAGCTAAAATAAAAGAATTATTGAATAATCATGATTTGGCATTAGTAAGTGATGCAGGCACACCCGGGATATCAGACCCAGGAAATAAATTAATTGAACAAGTAAAAAATATTTGTGAAGTTGTTCCTATTCCAGGAGTTTCTGCTATTTCCACAATTATTTCCATATCTGGATTCCCTACTGATAGGTTTATATTCTTAGGATTTATTCCTCAAAAAAAGAAAAGAAAACAGTTTATTGAGAAGATAAATACATTCGAATATCCTGTAATATTTTATGAATCTTGTTATAGAATTATTAAAACCTTAAAACAGTTAAATCAAGATTTAGAAATTGTGGTTGGAAGAGAATTAACTAAAAAATTTGAGACTATTTATAGAGGACAAGTTGACAAAGTCATTGATATGATAGAAAAAGATAAAATTAAAGGTGAATTTACTATAATAAGAAGATGAAAGAAAAATTTTACATTACAACTGCTATAGATTATGCTAATGCACCTTTGCATTTAGGACATATTTTAGAAAAAGTTCAGGCAGATGTTTTGGCTCGTTATCATAGGTTCTTAGGAGATAACGTTTTCTTTTTAACTGGTAGTGATGAGAATGCGCAAAAAAATATTTTAGCTGCTAGAGAAAAAGGAATTAGCATTCAAGAGCTTGTTGATGAAAATGTTAAGTTTTTCCAAGAAGCTGTTAAAATATTTAATATTTCTAATGACTCTTTTATTAGAACCTCTGACCAGGAAAGACATTGGCCAGGAGTGAGGGACATTTGGGAAAGATGCTCTAAAGATATTTATAAAAAGGAATACAAGGGATTTTATTGTGTTGGCTGTGAGGCCTTTTTGACAGAAAAAGATTTAGAAGATGGTTTATGTCCAGAACACTTGAAAAAGCCGGAAGAGGTAGTGGAAGAAAATTATTTTTTTAAACTTTCTAAATATCAAAAAGAATTAGAAGAATTAATTGAGAAAGATGAGATAAAAATAATTCCTCAAAAGCGAAAAAACGAAGTATTGAGCTTTATCAGGGCCGGCTTACAAGATATTAGTATTTCTCGTCCCTCAGAGAGAATGGATGGTTGGGGGATACCTGTCCCAGAAGACGAAAAGCAAACTATTTACGTTTGGTTCGATGCCCTTACCAATTACCTTACTGGTTTAGATAACAAAAATTATTGGCCAGCAGATATTCATGTAATAGGAAAAGGAGTGTCTCGTTTTCATTGTATTTATTGGCCAGCAATATTACTTTCTGCTGGCATTGAATTACCTAAAGCAATATTCATTCACGGCTATCTTACTATTAATGGACAAAAAATTTCTAAATCTTTAGGAAATGCCATTAATCCTATTGAGATAGTAAACAAATATGGCGTTGATTCTATAAGATACTTTCTTTTAAGAGAAATATCTCCTTTTGAGGATGGGGATTTTTCTTATGAAAAATTTGAAGAAAGATATAATGCAGATTTGTCAAAGGGATTAGGCAATTTAGTTTCGAGAGTAATTAAATTATCTCAAGGGATTGAGCCAGAATTAACAGATAAAAAATTAAAAGAGAAGATTAAAAAAACTAAAGACTTGGTTTATAAATATTTAGATAATTATGAATTCAATAAAGCATTACAAGAAATTTGGGATTTAATTAAGTTTTGCGATGTCTATATTGAACAGGAGAAGCCGTGGGAGAACAAAGAAAGCGAGTCAATTAAGAATTTATTGTACGCAATTAATGAAATCGCTGAATTGATTAGATTTTTTATTCCCGAGACGAGTGAGAAGATTGAGGAAACTTTAAAAAATAGAGAAAGTGTAATTTTATTTCCGAGATTATGATTATAGACACCCACGCTCATGTCAATTTCAATGCTTTTGAAAAAGATAGAGAGCAAGTAATAGAAGAATGTTTAAATAATGATGTCTACATGATTAATGTAGGCAGTAATTTTTTTAATTCTAAGAAAGCCGTTGAAATAGCTAATCAATATGAAGAAGGAGTATATGCTGCTGTTGGTATACATCCGATTCATTTGAATACTGATTTAATAAAGATTAAGCATGACCCCGAGGAAGGAGAATTGGCCAAAGAAGATTTTAATAAAGATAAATTTAAATCATTAATCAATCATAAAGTAGTGGCCATCGGAGAGATTGGGTTAGACCATTACTGGAAACCCAAGACAAAGATTAGGTTGTCTGAGTTTAAAAGACTACAAAGAGAATTGTTTATTCAACAATTAGATTTCGCAACAGGAGTGAAGCTCCCAGTGATTTTGCATTGCAGAATGGCACATGATGATATGTTAGAAGTTTTACAAGATTATAATTTTCAATATGGGGGAGTGATTCATTGTTTTACAGGAGATTTAGAACAAGCTCAAAAGTATATGGATTTGGGTTTTCATATTGGTCTAAATGGTATTATTTTCAAATTTGATATTGATGATGTGATTAGGGGAATACCCGAAGATAAGATTCTTTTTGAAACCGATTGTCCGTATTTAAGTCCGCCAGATTACAAAAGAAGAAATGACCCTATGGGGGTTATGTTAATTAAGGAGAGAGTGGAGGATTTAAGAAATGCAGGGGTTAATGGTTTTAAGAATGCGGCCAGTCTATTTGACATAAGCTGAAATTAGTGATATGATATATGTATCACGTTGAAAGGATGGTCCCCCATGAAATGGGAAGGATACAACAGAAATGGTGCGGAGAACCTGAGGAGGGTTTGCAAATGGTTACTCCTCCTGTTCTACTAGTTCAACGTGAAGCGGTTCCGTGAGGAGCCGTTTCGCATTGACAATGACAATAAACAATAATATTCTCATGAATGGAGCTGGAACATGAATCCTCTCAAGTTTCTTGGAGTATTGGTTGCCCTTATTTACATCTGTCTCTATCATTCTTTTGATGTGGCAGATTGTCCTCTTCCCGAGGATATACAATGAGGGTATTGAGATGTGTCCACTGGAGAGTAGAACAAGGGATTCTGTATATTCCCCTGATTTTACTCGCGGTTATTTTGGCTGCCGGCTTTGTCTTGGTTGGCCAGGGTGGTTTGGCTATAGGAATATTCCGGTGTGTGGTCGGGCGTTCGTAAAGGATTTCCGGCCTTCTTCATTGAAAAATCAACATTTTTTGATAAGATTAATGAATATGGAATACAATCATAAAGAAATTGAATCTAAGTGGCAAGAATATTGGGAAGAGAATAAATCTTTTGAAACTAATAAAAAAAGAAAGAATTTTTATATTCTAGATATGTTTCCATATCCTTCTGGCGATGGATTGCATGTAGGCCATCCAAGAGGATATGTTGGCTCAGATGTAATCTCTCACTATATGAGAATGAATGGATATAATGTGCTACATCCAATGGGTTGGGATGCCTTTGGTTTACCAGCTGAAAATTATGCTATTAAGACTGGGGTGAATCCCAAGATTACTACTGCTAAGAATATAGAGAGGTTTAAACAACAAATGGATTTGATTGGTTTATCTTATGACTGGTCTAGGGAAGTTAATACTACAGACCCTGAATATTATAAGTGGACACAATGGATATTCTTAAAATTATTTAATAAGGGCTTAGCCCATATTGAAGAATTACCAATTAATTGGTGTCCTTCTTGTAAAACTGGTTTGGCCAATGAAGAGGTTATCGCCGGGAAATGTGAAAGATGTGGGGCAGAAGTAACTAAAAGAAATATTGCTCAATGGGTTTTGAAAATAACTGATTATGCAGATAAATTATTAAACGGATTAGAAAAATTAGATTGGCCTGAGCAAATTAAGGAAATGCAAAGAAATTGGATTGGTAAATCTACAGGAGCAGATATTGATTTTAAGGCAGGAGATGAAACTGTTAGAGTTTTTACAACTAGACCAGATACTATATTCGGAGCTACTTTTATGGTTTTAGCTCCAGAGCATGAATTGGTTTCTAAGTTAACAACCAATGATAAGAAAGAAGAAGTAGAGGAATATGTTGAGCAAACCAAAAACAAATCAGATATCGAAAGACAGACAAAATCTAAAACAGGAGTATTTATTGGTTCTTATGCAATAAATCCTGCTAATAACAAAGAAATACCAATTTATATTGCTGATTATGTGTTGCCCCATTATGGGTATGGAGCAATCATGGCTGTTCCTGGGCATGATGAGAGGGATTATGAGTTTGCTGAGGAGCGTGGATTGGAAATTATTCCGGTCATTACGAATAACAGGAGAGTGATTATGATCCATGGATCTTCTGGGAAGAGGACTAATATTAATTCTCCAGACTATATAGTGCCACGTAGAAGACATTGGCATGGTTGGTTAGAAGACCAATTGATATCTAAAGGTTATGAGGTCTTTAATCCAGATATGCCGACTGATTGGTCTCCTGATTATAATGAATGGAAAAGAATAATAGAGGGATTCAACGTGGATGAGAATACGATTTTAGTTGGAACTAGCGCAGGAGCTGCATTTATATTAAAGTGGTTAAGTGAAACGGGGAAAAGAGTAGATAGAGTTATATTAAATGCTCCAGCGTATATTATAGAAGACGAGAATATCAGGATAAGGAGTTTTGTAGATTTCGAATTGAGTGAATCTTTGAAAAATCAGATTAATGATTTAACTATATTTTTATCCAATGATAGAGATTATATAATTAAGAGCGCTGAGTTGATTGCAAAAGAGTTGGGTGGAAAAATTATTAGACTAAATAACCGTGGTCATTTTTGTATTTGGGATAATTCTAAAAATGTTCAATTTCTCGAATTGTTAGAATTGATTGATCGACAGATAGTTATCAATTCAGAATTTTTGAATGGATTAAAAACCGAAGAAGCTAAGAAAGAGATTATAAGATGGTTGGAGAAGAATAAGTTTGGAAAAGAAACCATAAATTATAAGCTCCGTGATTGGATTTTTTCCAGACAAAGGTATTGGGGAGAACCAATACCCTTGGTGTTTTGTGAAGCTTGTAAGAAAAAAATAGAATCAGGAAACATAAAAGGATTTACAAAAGGTGAGATTGAAAATCCTGGTTGGATTGCTGATAAAAATTTACCGATAGAATTACCAGAATTAGAAGATTTTAAACCAACAGATGATGGTAATCCTCCATTATCTAAAGCAGAAGATTGGGTTAAAACTACTTGTCCTAAATGCGGAGGGGAAGCTAGAAGGGAAGTTAATACCATGCCTCAATGGGCTGGTTCTTGTTGGTATTATATAAGATATATAGATAATAACAATAATAAAGAAATGGCCAGTAAAAAGAATATTAAAAAATGGTTGCCAGTAGATTTTTATATTGGTGGTGCAGAACATGCAGTTTTGCATTTGCTTTATTCTAGGTTTTGGGCAATGGTTTTACATGACGAAAAAGTATTACCATTTGATGAGCCATTTACTAAGTTACGAACCATTGGTTTGATTTTAGCAGAAGGTGGAGAAAAAATGTCTAAGTCAAAAGGTAACGTTGTGAACCCAGATGAAGTGATTGAGCAATATGGAGCTGATACATTTAGAACATATGAAATGTTTATGGGTCCCTTTGACCAAGCTATTGCTTGGGACACAAAAGGGATAGTGGGAGTAAGGCGTTTTATTGAGAAGGTATGGAATCTACAAGATAAGATTATTGAAAAAGATTTTGAAGAGGTAGTCGTTAAATTGCATCAGACTATTAAAAAAGTGACTGAAGATATTAAGGAACAGAAATTTAATACAGCCGTAGCTTCAATGATGGAATTTGCTAATTTAGCTACAGAAAAGGGAATTACTAAAGAATCATTAAGCGTTTTTGCTAAAATACTTTATCCGTTTGCCCCACATATGTGTTCAGAGTTAACAGAAGATTTAACTTGGCCAAAGCATAAGGTATTTAAACAAGAAAAAACAGATTTAATTATTCAGGTGAATGGGAAATTAAGAGCTACGATAAATATAGAGAGAGGTTTGTCAGAAGATAAAGTAAAAGAATTAGCAGAGAAACAAGTCTCTGGGTATCTAGAAAAAGGAGCCAAGAAAGTCATTTTTGTGCAAGACAAATTAATTAATTTTGTGGTATAATGTCTATATGGATTTAGAAAAGTTCTTATATCAGCCAGAAGGCACCAAGACATTGTTGCTTGGTAATGCGGCAATAGTAAGAGGGGCCATAGAAGCTGGTGTGCAATTCATAGCAACTTATCCAGGGACTCCTGCATCAGAAGTGGGAGACATTTTTAACTTACTTTATAAGAAACACAGTAAAGAGTTTTATTTTGAATACTCGACTAATGAAAAAACAGCCATGGAAGCTGTGATTGGTGCTAGTTTTAGTAATGCTAAGTCACTGGTGTGTATGAAGCATTTTGGATTGAATGTTGCCAGTGATGCATTATTACCATTTGTATATACTGGTTCCAGGGGACCGACAGTAATTATTGTTTCAGATGATCCATCGTGCTATAGCTCCGGACAAACAGAAGAAAATACCAGAGCTTTTGCCAAATTAGCAAATATTCCAGTTTTGGAACCTTCTGACCCTCAAGAGTGTATAGATTATGTTAAGTTGGGCTTTCAATTATCAGAAGAATTTGAAATTCCTGTAATGATTAGAATTACTACCAGGGTTGCTCACCAGACTAGTAATGTTAAGTATGGGAAAATAGAAAAATCTAGGAGGAAAATAGAATTCAAAAAAAATTATAAGAAATTCGTCACAATGCCTCCGAGAGTATTGGGAATGCACGATGAAGTATTAGAGAAATTAGAAAAAATCAGAAAAATATCAGAAAAATCTAAAATTAATAAAATAGAAGGCAAGAAAAAGAAATTCGGAATTATTGCTTCGGGAATCAGTTATTTATATGTAAAAGAGGCCCTAGAATATTTCAAATTAGATATTCCTATATTTAAAATAGGATTTTTTAATCCTTTACCATTACAATCTTTAAGGAAGTTTATACTTAATCTGAATAAAGTATTAATTATCGAAGAATTAGACCCATATTTAGAAGATAGTATTAACATTTTAGCTAAAGACATTAATCCTAAATTAGAAGTCCATGGGAAGAATTTATTGCCAAGAACTAGAGAGTTAAATCCAGAATTAGTGATGAAGGCGATAGCTGAGGTCTCTAATAAATCGTTTAAATTATCTAATAAATTAGATAAAGAGATAGTTAAGAGATATCCTAGTTTATGCGCCGGATGTCCCTATTGGTCAGTATTCGGGGCTGTAAAAGAAGCCACCAAGGGAAGAGATATTATTTGGGGAGGAGGAATTGGTTGTTATATGTTAGCTAGTTTTGCTCCACACGAGATTCAAGATTATTTATTATGTATGGGTTCTTCTATTGGGGTGGCACATGGAATTAAGAAAGCCAATAAAAAGCAAAAAGTGATTACATTTATGGGGGATTCTACATTTTTCCATGCAGGGATGCCTGCCTTAGCTAATGTGGTTCATAATCAATCAGATCCATTGATAATTTTAATGGATAACAGGATTACAGCTATGACTGGGCAACAGCCATATCCTGGGGTAGAAAGAAAAGGGAAAAAGAGAATTAAGATTGAAAAAATAGTTAAGGCAATGGGAGTTGAGCATGTTAGAGTAATTGACCCTGTAAAAGATTATCAAGAATTAGTTGTTTCTGTAAAAGAATTTTTAAAGCACAAAACAGCATCAGTAATTATTGTTAGATATCCATGCCAAAGAATATAGAACAATTCAATATTGTGTTAGCAGGGGTTGGGGGACAGGGCTTAATTACCTTAGGGACTATTATTGCTTATGCTGCTCAGATGGATGGACATAAGGTCAGAATGTCAGAACTTCATGGTCTGTCTCAGAGATTAGGTTCTGTGGCCATGCAGTTAAGGTTTGGCAAGAAAGTGTTTTCACCTTTAGTGCCAAAAGGACATGCAGATTTAATTATTGGCCTAGAAGCTATTGAAGCCTCTAGGACTATACATTTTAGCGACAAGGCAAGAACAACTTATTTGGTGGATGATTTTATTATTTATTCTCCTACGTTTGTTGGGAAAAAAGTTCCTACGACACGACAAAGCATTAATTTGATAAAAGATTACTCTAAAAAAATTATTTTAATAAAAGCCACTGAAAAAGTAAGGTCTGAATTAG